>Ga0316605_10000034_pt1 | contig 231412 bp, 213 predicted proteins | sample OWC_soil_day20_n_FD_207666 | JGI IMG/M metagenome (GOLD analysis project Ga0316605, IMG submission 207666) | Wetland soil microbial communities from Old Woman Creek delta, Ohio, United States - OWC_soil_day20_noCT | ecosystem: Environmental > Terrestrial > Soil > Wetlands | place: USA: Ohio... | reverse complement strand
GCGCCAGCGGCGCCAAGTACGAGTTGCTGGCGAGTCTGGAAGACGATCTGCGCTTCATCCTCATCTGCTCCAGGACGATGCTGGTGCGCGCCACCGATCCCGGCGCCGAAGCCATCATCGCCACGCCAACGGCCCATGCCAAGTGCCCGCGCTGCTGGCACTGGCGAGAGGACGTCGGCCACCACGCGCATAGCGCCGAGCATCCGGAGTTATGCGGTCGCTGCGCCACCAATCTCTTGGGTGCCGGCGAGCCGCGCGAGTTCGCCTAGTGGGTGCTCCGCGTCAGGCGAGTTTCGCCTTCTGGCTCGGTTTTGCGGCGCTGGTCGTGCTGCTGGACCAGGCCAGCAAGGTCTGGGTCACCAGCATCCTGGCCCTTGGCGAAGGCTTCGCGGTCACGGGTTTCTTTGATCTGGTGTTCGTCTTCAATCGCGGCGCGGCCTTCAGTTTTCTGGCTGGCGCCGGTGGCTGGCAGAAGTGGTTCTTCGTCACCCTTGCTCTCGGCGTTTCAGCGTGGCTGATTGTCCTGCTGCGTCGTCACTGGGCCGAACGCCTGTATGCCGCGTCCCTGACCCTGATCCTCGGCGGCGCGGTGGGCAATGTGATCGACCGCCTGCGCTTTGATGCCGTGGTGGATTTTCTTTCGTTTCATGTCGCCGGCTACTATTGGCCGGCCTTCAACGTTGCTGACTCGGCCATCACCCTCGGGGTGGCGCTGATGGTCTGGCAGCAGTTCACACAGAAAGATGCGCTCCATGACTGAGCGAGTTAAAGCCGATAGCCTCGTCACGCTCCACTACCGCGTCGCCACGGCCGACGGCGTTGAACTCATCGCGACCTTCGGCACCACGCCGGCGGTGTTGCAACTCGGTAGCGGCGAACTCGCCCCGCCCCTGGAGCAATGCCTGATCGACCTGCCGGTGGGCGAGCATCACACCTTTCTGCTCGACGCCCAGCAGGCCTTCGGCCCCCACAATCCTGAGCTGCAGCAGCGCATCGCCCGCGCCGAACTGCCGGCCAACGCCGAGGTCGAACTCCACAGCCTGATCGAGTTTGCCGCACCGAACGGTGACAAGTTCGCCGGCCTGGTGCGCGAACTGGATAACGACTCGGCCCTGATCGATTTCAATCACCCTCTGGCGGGCAAGGCGATCCGCTTCGAGGTGGAAATCATCGGACTTCTGTAAAGGACGCGGCGATGGAAATCCTGCTGGCCAACCCCCGTGGCTTCTGCGCCGGCGTCGAACGCGCCATAGCCATCGTCGAACGCGCCCTGGAAAAATTCGGCGCCCCGATCTATGTTCGTCACGAGGTGGTGCACAACCGCTACGTCGTGGACGACCTGAAACGCAAGGGCGCAGTCTTCGTCGAAGAACTCGACGAAGTCCCCGATGGCGCCACGGTAATCTTCAGCGCCCACGGCGTCCCCAAGGCCGTGCGCCTGGAAGCCGAACGACGCGGCCTGCGCGTCTTCGACGCCACCTGTCCGCTGGTAACAAAGGTACACATTGAAGTCGCACGCATGCGTGAACAGGGTCGCGAAGTGATTATGATTGGTCACAAGGGGCATCCCGAGGTAGAAGGAACCATGGGACAGAGCCATGGGGGAATGCACTTGGTTGAAACGGCGAAGGATGTATTTTCGTTGCAAGTGAGTGACGTTGAGAAACTTGCCTATGTGACCCAGACTACTCTTTCGGTAGATGATGCGTCGGCTATTGTTGCGGAGTTGATAAGCCGATTTCCAACCATTGTTGGTCCGAAGCGGGATGACATTTGCTATGCCACTCAGAATCGCCAGGATGCTGTGAAAAAGCTGGCTGAAGCATGTGACGTTATTCTCGTTGTTGGCTCGCCCAATAGCTCAAACTCCAATCGTCTCAGAGAGGTCGCCGTCAAGCATGGGGTGGCCGCATACATGATAGACAGGCCGGAGGAAATTCAAGCGGAGTGGCTTGATGGCAAGAAGCGAATAGGCCTGACGGCGGGAGCCTCGGCCCCAGAAGTGTTGGTGGCTCAAGTTGAGGCTCGCTTGATGGAACTGGGCTGCCAAGCGGGTGTGGCTCAGGTTGGCTTGCAGGAAAAAGTGGTGTTTTCTCTGCCTCCCATTGCTTAGCTTTCGTCCGGGGAAAGTTAATAACCCAACTCTACTTGGGCGGGATGCGAGAATCGTCGTAAGAAACTTCAATGCGCATGATGGTGCCAACTTTTCTGCCCTTGACTTCACCCGGCGTGAAACGCATTTTCTGAAACGCCGCCACGGCGGTTTTGGTAATGGCTTCAGATAGCTCGGTGTTTTCCACCAGAACATCAGCGACTTCTCCCAACTCGTTGATCCAAAGCGTCAGAATAATCTTCCCGGAAGCCACGATCGGGGCTATTTCGGGAGGATCAAGAACTCCTTCTTCTAGCGGTTGGGGCCGGACTGTTAAGTCCTGCGTCGTGTAATACGGCGCCCCAGGCACAGGGAGCAGGTCTGCTCCTTCAGTTGGGTCTTGTGGTGGTTGTGGGTCTTGTTGCAAGGCCTTGTCCGCTAGTGACATGGCTTCGGCGCTTCCTCCCGCCGCCGCCATTTTGGGAGAAGGCCGCAAGGGTTCTGACGACTTGGCCATCGTTACCGATAGTTGCTGCCGTGGATGAAGCTTTCCAGATGGCCGAGGAAAACTGGCGCCCTGCGGGGCTCCTAAATACGAAAAGCTGATGATGAAGGTGTGAACCAGGGCCGAAAGAAGCAGGGCGCGTCGGAAACCCATTCCGTGAGGTCTAGCCTGCCACTGCTGCGGATTTCGCATATCAGGGGACGGGGGCGCCTGGAAAAATTTTGATTCACCACTCATGGCCGATATTCAACCGTATATCGGCGGTGTTTTGCATATATTTCTACAGTGCTACTATTTAAAAGCGAAGTATTCCATTGGCTAGTGAGCTATTAAATTCAGGGGTATTTATGAAAGCGCATATAACGGTTCAGGGCGGATTTACCCTGGTCGAGTTGATGATCGTCGTGGTCATTATTGGTATTTTGTCGGCGGTTGCTGTTCCAGCTTACCGTGACTATGTGATTCGGGGCACGATTCCTGAGGCCACTGCAGGGTTGGCCTCAAAGCGCGTCCAAATTGAGCAGTTTTTCCAAGACAACCGGACTTATTCCGGCGCCCCTGCGTGCGACACGGACTCGACGAGTAGCAGCGCTTTTGATTTTTCCTGCGCATCGTCTAGCGCGACTGCTTTCGTGCTTCAAGCCGTGGGCAAGGGTTCCATGGACGGTTTTACATTCACGATCAACCAAAGCAATTCAAAACAGACGACTGCTGTTCAAAGCGGGTGGTCTACTCCTGATCCCAATAATTGCTGGATAACCAAGAAGGGTGGGATTTGCTGATGTTCTCTCGGTCGCAACTGGGCATGAGCTTGATCGAACTCCTTATTGGAATCGTCATTATGTCGATTCTGCTGGCCATCGCCATGCCGAGTTTTACCGACTGGATGGGTAATGTAAGAATTCGCACCACTGCGGAGGCGCTCCAAAATGGCCTCCAGGTTGCCCGTGCCGAGGCGATTCGTCGTAATACCCTCGTTCGCTTTCAACTGACTTCCACGCTTGATAATGGTTGTACCCTTTCGACATCGGCGGGGAACTGGGTGGTCAGTCTCGATGATGCAACCTCCTTGTGCGCAAGTAACGCTATCAATGAGGCATTTGCCGCCAATGATGCCGTCAATAATCCGTCGCCGCGATTGATCCAAAAACGGTCGGCCGCCGAAGGTTCTTCCGGCATAACGATCGCAGCGGATCAATCAACAGTTACTTTTAGCGGCTTGGGGCGAGTAACGCCGACACCCGGCGCTACTGGAATTTCCATCAATGTCAGCAATACCTTAGGTGGTGCGACGTGCATGGCATCGGGCGGTACCATGCGTTGCTTGCGAGTCCAGATCGCCGCGGGCGGGCAGATTCGCCTCTGTGACCCGACGCGGGCGAGCACTGATCCAGAGGGGTGCTAGCATGAAAAAGTGTAATAGCCAGTCCGGTGTGATGTTGCTGGAGGCCATGATTGGTGTTCTGATTTTTTCGTTCGGCATTTTGGCTATTGTCGGATTGCAGGCTGTTTCGATAAAGCAAGCCGGAGATGCTCAGTTTCGTAGCGAAGCGGGTCTTCTGGCCAATCAGTTGCTGAGTGAAATGTGGGTGTCCGATCGTACTGCCGCTACGCTTAGCACCAACTTCTCAAGCGCCGGTGCTGGAGGCGCGGCTTACAACACATGGCTGGCGAATGTCCAGGCTACCCTGCCAGGAGTGACCGCGAATCCTCCTACTGTAGTTGTCGACACTGGGGCAACTGTTGCCGCAGACGCTGGCCAAGTGACGATTACCGTGTTTTGGAAATCGCCCAGCGAACCGGAGGCTGACGCTGCTCATAGTTATGTGTTGATGGCGCAGGTCAAATAGGAGGCTACACGTGGTTTTCCGTCCTACTTTTATTTCGCCCCGCCTTCGCAATAAATGCCAGGGAGGATTTAGCCTCGTCGAGATCATGGTTGGCGTGGCTGTTGGACTGATTGGCGTTCTGATTATGACGCAAATGGGCGTGGCGTTTGACTCCCAAAAGCGTTCAACTACGGGCTCTGGTGATGCTCAAAGTACTGGAATGATTGCTTTCTCCGAACTGCAACGGGAATTGCGTCAGGCAGGGTACGGCATCGATAACACGAAAATATTGGGCTGCAATCTGGAAATACGTAGTGGCGTCTGGCTGAATAATATTTCTGCTGTGACCATCAATCATCCATCGATTCCCGCAGGGGATGCCAATACAGATACCGTGCTGGTGGTTTACGGGGCGGGTAATGGTTCCCCAGACGGTGATGGCATCACTTCGCAACCAGCAGCAACCCAGTATGCCGTGCAAACACCCTCGTCGTATGTTGCCAATGATCGGGTCGTGGCGACTCTACAAACCCGCCCCGCAACCTGCAACTTGAGTCTGGATACGGTTACTGGCGTTGCCACGCCTAATGTCAGCGTTACCACGGGCGTGGCGTCAATGACAAATGGCACTTTGTTTAATTTGGGACAGACTCCGAGAGTCAAGATTTTTGCCGTGCGCAGCGGCAGCTTGACGGCCTGCGACTACATGACTGCGGATTGCACTCAGCCGGCCAATGCCGTGTCGCAGTCTGTTTGGGCTCAGACCTGGGTGCCTATTGGCGGCAATGTGGTTAGTTTGCGCGCCCAGTATTTGGATGGCCTTACCAATACATACGGCACAACGACGCCCAGTACGGCTTGCGGCTGGGTGCGTACGCCAGCTGTGCGTCTGGCCTTGGTGTCCCGTAATGCAAGGCAGGCTTCGGGCACCGTGACATCTGCTGCGCCTGCGTGGGCGGGTTCAACGGCGTCGCCAATTGTTCTTAGTGGGAATTCGGGCTGGCAGGGCTATCGGTACAAGGTATTCGAGACGACCATGCCGCTTAAGAACACTATTTCGATGGGGGTGCCACCAGGATGCTGACCCAATTCAGTAGCCAGACGGGGCGTCGAATAGCGGCCGTTCGCCAACGAGGCGTCGTATTGATGATCGCCATGATTATGCTGGTGCTGATGACGCTAGGTAGTCTTGCGCTGATCCGCTCCGTAGATACCACAAACATGATCGCTGGCAACCTGGCGTTTCAGCAGGCAGCCACCACCGCCGGAGACATGGGGGTTGAAGTGGCCGTTAGTTGGTTGGAAGCTAACAATACCGGCACTACGCTGCATGCCAATATTTTGGCCCAGGGATATTCGGCGACACGGCAGGACCCGGCGGTTGGGCAAAGTTGGGACGCCTATTGGAACAATGTTCTCGTGCCTGCGGGTCAGGTCATGACCGTTACACGTAATGCATCGGGGGCGATGCAGAGTTACAACGTCAGTTCCGGCAGCATCGCCTCGGGATTCTCCGCAACCCAGTACACCGCTGGCAATTCCATTTCATATGTAATTCAGCGTCTATGCAATGCCACGGGTGATCCTGTCGCGGTCGGGGTTGACTGCTCCGTGCCTCAGTCGGCGGGTAGTTCCGGAGGCAGTAGCAAAGGCGCCGGTGTGGTGGCTCTGTTGTTCAATAGCCAGATTTACTATCGAATTACCTCGCGTGTTGCCGGTCCGCGCAACGCTGTCAGCTACGTGCAAGTGATTGTTTCGCTGTAATGCCAAGGAATTGAGGAGAAGGTCATGAAGATCAGTCTATCCAGAAGTCTCAGTCAGGCACTGATGTTTGCAGTTGCCGCAACGAGTGTTCACGGAGCGACGACCAGCCTCGCGACAGCGCCACTTGTGACATCGTCCTCGACTTCGGTCAAGCCAAATATTCTTTTTGTGCTTGACGACTCAGGCAGTATGGACTGGGATTTCATGCCTGACTGGGCCTGTGCCTCCCAGTCGCGACGCAACAGTAGCTGCAGTAATACGGGTGAAGACCCATCCTCCACCCGTTATGAATACATGTTCAAGAACGCTGACTATAACGGGGTGTATTACAACCCGGCAAATGTGTATGCCCCACCCATTTATTACGATGCCGACGGTACGCTTAATACGACTACGTACCCCAGTATGACCGGGATATCGACTAGCACCGGGGGGGATTCGTCAGCCACCAGTTCGGCGCGCAATTGGAAAGCAGTAATGGATGATGCGTATGGAGTGCAAAGCGCGTCGACGACGAAAAGTGATCTGACCAATATCGCTTATTTTTGGACCACGATTGCTGGTGTGTATTGCTCGACACCGGCCTTGCGGCAGAGCACCTGTGCCACGCAAGCGGCGGCAACTACGGGCAAGCCCTATGCAGCAAAGATACGCTGGTGCAACACAGCCGGCGACACGACAGCCGCCGAGGCCACCACGCTGGCTTGTCAGGGATCCTTTAATTCGTCGGGTACGACAACCTACATGCGGGTGCGTGCGCCAGTGCCCAATAAGGGTTCGATCACGATTACTGGCGGCGGCACGATTACCGGGCTTACGCTCGGCGGCACCCAGATCATGGCCGCCGCTACTGCTACGTCGACCACAACCAGTACGGTTGCATCGCGTGTTGCTGACGAGATCAACAAATGCACCGTGGCGGCAACGGGAGCTTGTGGCACGTCCGGTTATACCGCTTACGCATCGGGAAGCACGGTTTACATTGGCGCGCCGAACGGAAGCACGACGACCAGTACGCCGACAAAATCCGGTGGCACGGCAACTATGACTGCCACCGCCTTTCCTGGAGCCTCGGTGGTTGCCGGCACCACCCTGCAAACAGTGATTAACTCCAACCGTACCAGTTATCCGTTCCCGGGCTCGGCCACGAAAGCCACAACTCGCACCGATTGCGCCGGAACCACTTGTACCTACGAAGAGGAGATGACTAATTACGCCAATTGGTGGACCTATTACTCCTCGCGCATGCAGATGATGAAGACCTCGGCAAGCGCGGCTTTCGCCAATCTCGGCTCAACGTACCGTACCGGGTACTTGAGCATGAACAACAATACTGCGGCTGATTTTCTCAATATCTCCGATTTCGATAACACGCAGAAGAAATCCTGGTACGACAAATTGTTTGCCGCCGACCCAAGTAGCTCGACGCCGCTACGTGGTGCCCTTGCCAAGGCGGGGCGTTTGTACGCCGGGAAGTACAATGGTTCTACCCTGAATGGAAGTGAGGTGGTTGATCCGATGCAGTATTCCTGCCAACAAAACTTCACTATTTTGTCCACCGACGGTTACTGGAACGAAAGTTCCAACCCCAAGCGATTGGACGGTAGTACCGACATTGGCCAGCAAGATGGCATGGAACCGCGCCCCTACAATGATGGTGCGAATGTCATCGGTACATCCATTACGCCTTGGAGCAAGGTCGACCGCCAGCAGTCAGTAACTCCAATCAGTACCGTTACTCCATGGACCCGTACGGTGACGTCGGTATCAGCGACGGCGAACTGTAGTTCCAGTTCTGCTGCTACATGCTTGCCAGACAATGGTGTGAATTCTGCTAGTGGAACAAAGGTTCGTACGTGGTGCATCACGACAACGACCGCTGATGGCAATGACTGCCTCACATTGAATAATTCCGGTTCAACGAAAGTTTATGCATGTCGTGGTAGTGGCAGTACAACTGATAAGCCAAGTGGTGGCTCTGGCTGTAAGACCGATTCGGATACCGGGGAGGTTTGGTGTATTTACAATAATTCTTCCACGGCTGGTACGAGTTCATGTTCACGGGTATATACCGGGAATAACTTGTTTGCCTGCAAAACCACCGCAAGCACGGGCTATACCGTAAGCGTACAGAACCAGACGTATAACCAGACTGCCACGGGAAGCCGTACTTCAGTCGACGACGTAACTTCTTCCTACAATGTGACGGTGGTTACCACCAATGGTGTTGCTGCTCCGGCGATCACGAGTGCAACGACAACCAGCACCGCGAATGTCACCCCGGCGGTTGATACCTACACAACGGATACCGGCGCACCTACGGGGGCTACCGCCTATACCAACACAGGTTCGCCGACTACTTCGTGCATGGCGTCGCCACCCGCCGCCAGTACGACCACCGCAACAGCGGGTACGGCCGCCACGACGACCTCGGCTCAAGTGGTGAGTGTTCTGTCCGCAGGCACCTATGCCGCCGGAACGCCAACGACCACGACAACCTCTGGTACTGGTGGTGTATCCAATGTTCTCGCTGACGTGGCTGAGTATTACTACAACACGGATTTGCGTACTTCATCGCTCAGCAACTGTACTGGCACCCCCGTGCCACCGGCGACATCGGGTAACGATGTGTGCTCGAATGATGTACCGAGTTCAGGTCTGGATGGTCAGTCACAGCAGCATATGACCACCTTTACGCTGGGTTTGGGCGCCTCTGGCCAGATGCTGTATGCGCCTGGTTATGCATCCGCTACGAGTGGTGACTATTTTGACGTGGCCAATGGCACATCGGCCAATCCCGCATCGGGTATTTGTTCCTGGCAGGCCAGCGGGTCATGTAATTGGCCGACGCCTGTCAGCAATACCCAAACCACCATTGATGACTTGTGGCACGCGGCAGTCAATGGCCGTGGCACTTATTACAGTGCCAGCAATCCGGCGACTCTGAGTTCTGGCCTGAGTAGTGCTCTGGCCGGGGTAAGCGCTCGATTAGGAGCCTCGGCTGCGGCGACCACCAGCAACCCGAATGTGACCTCGGGCGACAACTTTGTGTTCAGTTCGACCTTTGTGACCCAGGAATGGAGTGGTCAGTTGGTGCGTAACCAGATCGACCTTGTGACGGGTGTTGTGTCATCAACGATTGATTGGGATGCCCGGGAGTTGCTTGATGCCAAGGCAAGCCGGACGATTTACACGTTTGATGGTTCTGCCGCGGATAAGCTCAAGTCCTTTACCTGGGGTAATTTATCCACCGGCGAACAGGCATATTTCTCTACCCCGAACATTTCCACGCTTTCACAATTCTGTTCGTCGGGCGTTACCTGTTTGAGTTCTGCGAATCAGACCGCAGCGGAAGGAAGCAGTCTCGTGAACTTTGTGCGTGGAGATCGTACCAACGAAGGAGTTTCTACCGATACGACAAAATACTATCGGCAGCGTACCCATGTGCTGGGCGACATCGTGAATGCTGAGGCCGTGTACGTGAAGAAGTCACTTTTCGACTATGCTGATCGAGGCTATTCCAGCTATAAATCTGCTAACGATACGCGTCAGGGCATGGCTTACGTGGCATCCAACGACGGCATGTTGCATGCCTTCTACGCTGCGGATGGCGCTGCTGCGAGCGGTATTGTCGGAGGTGACGAAGCGTGGGCCTATGTACCTACCATGGTTATGTCGAACCTCTACAAGCTAGCCGATAAGAACTATTCGGCGCAGCACACATACCAGGTTGACGGTACCCCGGTGGTTGGAGAGATATGTACCGCCAATTGCGCGGCAACGGATACGGGCACCGTGGTTTGGAAGACCATTGTGGTCGGCGGCCTGAACGCGGGAGGACGTGGCTACTACGCACTGGATATTACTAACCCCACCTCGCCCAAAGCCCTTTGGGAATTTACAGATGACAATTTGGGCTATACCTACGGCAATCCTGAAATTGCGAAACTGGCGGATGGAACCTGGGTGGTTATGTTTGCTTCGGGGTACAACAATGTTAGTCCGGGAGATGGCGTGGGCCGACTGTTTATCCTGAATGCAAATACAGGGGCACTGATCCGGTCTATTAGTACCAGTGTTGGTACCACCACCACTCCAAGTGGTCTGGCCCGCATTCGTGCCTGGGTGGAAAATGCAACCTCGGACAATACCGCCGTCCGCGTTTATGGCGGCGACCTCCTAGGCAACTTGTGGCGCTTCGACATCAACGATGCCGTCGGTGCTGCCGGCTATGATGCCCAACGTTTGGTTACGCTTTATAGCAATGCGGCTGGTACGACTACACAGCCAATTACTACCAAGCCTGAACTCGGCGAGGTGAGTGGCGCCGCAGTGGTGTACGTGGGTACTGGGCGCTATTTGGGCACTCCCGACCTTGGCGATACGTCATTGCAGTCATTCTATGCGGTGAAAGATGCCTTGGGGACTACGGCACTTGGCAATCCCCGTACGGTTTCTACTAACTTCGTGCAGCAAACGCAAACCACCACTACATGTCCCTCAGGAAGTCCAGCGACCATTTGCACCTCGGGTCAGGTAGTACGTACGAGCACAAATAACACCGTTAATTTTTCGAGTAATAACGGATGGTTCATTGATTTGCCAGACAGCGGAGAGCGTTCCAATACTGATGCAACACTCGCTTTAGGAACCCTGGGATTTACAACCAACGTGCCCAATACTAGTGCTTGTACGGCGGGTGGATATAGCTACCGCTATTTCCTAGATTATCGAACCGGTGCTCCGGTATCGACTTCGACGACGAGCGTTGTTGGAGTCAAACTGGGTAACGCTCTAGCAACCCGGGGGGTGTTCGTACGGTTGCCGAATAATACGGTGGTACAACTGACCCGACTTTCAGATGGTTCAACCGTGACCTCCAACGTACCTATTGGTTCAGGAGCCGGGACGACGCGTCGGGTGTCTTGGAGAGAGTTGATTGTCGAGTAATGGTGTCGTTAGTCACATTCGCACCAAGAAGATTTCGAGAGTGCTCGATGGCTGCATTGGTTGACGCGTGTGGCGGGAATGTTGGTGAGCTTCCCCAGAGGGAAGCTCACCCGGCGCGAAGCGAAATACTTGGGACGGCCCTCGCCTAAATGCGCGGTGAAACGAACACCGCCCCGCAGGCCGCGTCTAGCGGCGATCCTCGCCATGCCCTGCCCAGAATCGCCTTTCGACGCCCTTCCCAGGCACCTTACTTGCCGGTGCCGCCCACCGTCAGGCCGTCGATGCGCAGGGTCGGCTGGCCGACGCCCACCGGCACACTCTGACCTTCCTTGCCGCAGGTGCCGACACCGGGGTCTAGCGCCAGGTCGTTGCCGATCATGGACACCCGCGTCAGCACGTCGGGACCGTTGCCGATCAGGGTGGCGCCCTTGACCGGGGTGGTGATCTTGCCGTTTTCGATCAGGTAGGCCTCAGCGGCGGAAAAGACGAACTTGCCGCTGGTGATGTCCACCTGACCGCCACCGAAGTTCGCGGCGTAGAGGCCCTTCTTCACCGACTTGATGATCTCTTCCGGGCTCTTGTCGCCGGCCAGCATGACGGTGTTGGTCATGCGCGGAATCGGCAGGTGGGCGAAAGATTCGCGACGGCCGTTGCCGGTGGGGGCTACGCCCATGAGGCGGGCGTTGAGACTGTCTTGCAGGTAGCCCTGGAGGATGCCGTCCTCGATCAGCACCGTGCGCCGGGTCGGGTTGCCCTCATCGTCCACCGAAAGGGAACCACGCCGGTCGGCCATGGTGCCGTCGTCGACCACCGTCACGCCTTTGGCGGCGACGCGCTGGCCGACGCGGCCAGAGAAGGCGGAACTGCCCTTGCGGTTGAAGTCGCCTTCGAGGCCGTGGCCAATGGCTTCGTGGAGCAGGATGCCGGGCCAGCCGCTGCCCAGCACCACGGTCATGGCACCGGCGGGAGCGGGTTTGGCACCGAGGTTGACGCTGGCCTGATGCACCGCCTTGCGGGCGTAGTCGCGCAGCACCTCGTCGCTGAAATAGGTGTAGTCGAAACGTCCGCCGCCACCGGCGGAACCTTGTTCGCGGCGGCCCTTCTCTTCCATGATGACGGAGACGGAAACCCGCACCAGGGGGCGCACGTCGGCGGCCATGCGGCCGTCGGAGGTGGCAACCAGCACCACTTCCCAGGTCGCCGCCATGTGGGCCATGACTTCCTTGACGCGGCTGTCTTCGGCGCGGGCCATGCCTTCCAGGCGCTCCAGCAGGCGCACCTTCTCGGCGTCGGCCAGCGATGCGATAGGATCGGCGTCGCGATACAGGGGCTGCACCGCCTTGCGCCCGAGCAGCGGCGCCAGGCGCTCGGAACCCTGGGCGGCGATGGCGCGGGTAGTGGCTGCGGCGGTGATGAGGGCCGGCAGGCTGATTTCGTCGGAATAGGCGAAGGCGGTCTTCTCGCCGGAGACGGCGCGCACGCCGACGCCTTCGTCGATGTTGAAGCTGCCGGACTTGACGATGCCCTCTTCCAGGCTCCAACCCTCGGAGCGGCTGTACTGGAAGTAGAGATCGGCGTAATCCACCTTGTGGCGGAAGAGTTCGCCGAACACGCCGGAGAGCTTGCTCGGAGTGAGGTTGTAAGGCGTCAGCAGGGTGGCTTCGGCGGTTTTGAAGAGGGTGTCGGGAGAGTTCATTAAAAGCCTTTACCACAGAGGCACAGAGACACAGAGAAAATCAGGAGGGCTTGAGAGATGCCACAAAGCAACGGGGACGGGAGCAAAGGCTTCTCAATCGCGAGCCCTTCCTCTGTGCCTCTGTGTCTCTGTGGTGAGATGTTTTGAATCATAGCTTTCGGTGTTGCAGCGCAGGCAGGCTCTGTCTTACTTCGGCCAGCCGCGCTGGGGAAAGTTCGGCGCTGACGATACCTTCTCCCTTGTCGATGCGGGCGAGAATCTCGCCCCAGGGGTCGACGATCATGCTGTTACCGTGGGTCATGCGGCCCGTGGGATGCAGGCCGCCCTGGGCGGAGGCGAGGACGTAGCACTGGTTTTCCACCGCCCGCGCCCGCAGCAGCAGTTCCCAGTGGGCGCGACCAGTGGTGTCGGTGAAAGCGGCCGGCAGGACGATCAGATCGAGGGTTCCCAGGGCGCGGAAGAGTTCGGGAAAACGCAGGTCGTAGCAGATCGCCAACCCGATACGGCCGAAGGGGGTGTCGAGGGCCACCGGCGTGTTGCCGGCCTCGATGGTGGCGGCTTCGTCGTAATGTTCCTCGCCCTTGCGAAAGCCGAACAGGTGAATCTTGTCGTAGCGCGCCTGCTGGCGGCCGGCATCGTCGAACACCAGGCAGGTGTTGAGCAGCTTGCTCGGGTCGTTGGCGCGCAAAGGAATCGAGCCGCCCACCAGCCAGATTTTGTGGCGCGCGGCGGCGGCGGCGAGGAAGTCCTGAATCGGCCCGGCGCCCTCGTCTTCCCGCGCCGCCAGGCGGTCAGCATCGGACGCGCCGATGAGGGGAAAGTATTCCGGCAGCGCCACCAGTTGCGCCCCCTGGTCGGCGGCCTCGGCGATCAGGCGCGCAGCGGTTTGCAGATTGGGCGCCACGGCAGGGCCGGAGATCATCTGCACAGCGGCGATGCACACGGCGGCGTTCATTTGCCTGCCTCCTTGGCCGGGGGTGCTGCCGGAACCGCTGGAGCCGCTGGAGCCGCAGGAGCCACCGGAGCTGCCGTCGCGGAGGCCTTCTCCTCCTTGGGCGACTTGACCTCGGTGGGCGCGGGCGCCGGCGGGGCGGCGAGCTTCTCGACCTTCGGATCAGACCAGGAGCCGGTCACGGAATACTGGAAGGCGAAAATCTTGCCCAGCGGATCCTTGAGTATCTTGTCTGCCAGCCAAATCAACAAACCGGCTCCCGGATTAATCAAGAGCGTACCCGTACCCACCATCTCGCCAATGGCTGGCTGCACCCTTACCTGGAGGTTCTGGGTTTCCTGGCCGAGGTCGATGCTGCCATCCATGAACACCTTGGCGGCCGGGCCGGCAATGCGCAGGTCCCGGGTATCCATTACACCCTGGGCGACCTTGAACTCGCCCTCAATACTGTCGAAGGCGAAACCGTCGCTGAAAATATCGCGGAAATCGAGGGTGATGCGGCGCGGCAGGGATTGCAGACTGAGGATGCCGAGCAGGCGGCCGACGCCGGGTTCGAGCTTGGAAAACTGGCCGTTGCGCACGTCCGCCTTAAGCTTGCCGGCGAGACTCGGGTAATCGACACCGACCGGGGCGCCGTTCCAACTCAGGCTGCCCGACACGTCGGCGCTGCCGCGCCGCACGGCCTCCGGATAACCGAAGCGGCCGAGGGTCTTTTCGACATTCTTCGCCGTCAGCTTGAATTCCACCTGAGTCTGCTGCGGCGCCGCCGCTGCGCGCCAACGTCCGTCAGCACTCAGGGTGGCGTCCTCGTTGCGCAGACCAATCCGGGCCGACCACTCCCCATCCTTATTTTCGGCGAGAAGCTTGAGTTCGCCCAGATCACGATCCTTGAGAATGAAGTGATCCACGCTCAAATCCAGGGCCGGCAGTTCGCTGACCCGCTCCTTCGCCGCCTCCGTTCCCTTCGGCAGATCCGGGATCACCAGGCGTGTCAGACGCCCGCCGAGCCGCCCCGCCCCTTCGCCATTCCAGTCCAGGCGTCCCGTCAGTTCCTTGCTCGCCAGGTCGACGCGCCAGAGCGAACCCTGACTGCCGCCGCCAAGCCGGAGATCATGGAGGCCATGGCCGAAAGCCGTCAGTTCCGTGGCACGAACATCAAGCTGCGTCGGCGCCAGGGATTCCGTGCTGGCTGCCGCCTTCCCATTGCCGTTATTCGATACCAACAGACGACGCCAGAAGTCAGCATCAATACGCCCGGCGTTGGCAGCGAGCAGAACCCCTTTCTCCGGCGGCACCGCCCCGGTGGCGCCAATGGAGATCAACCCCCGCTCCACGGTGACCCGATCCGGCTCATGACGCCGTTGCCACTGGGCCTTGAACGCCTTGCCAAGGCCGATTTCCAGCACATCACGCACAGCAGCGGGCGAGGCGACGGCGACCACCGCCTTGACCCCGACGCCGCGCTTCGCCGCCGTCCGCACCACTTCCACATAGGGCTTGCGCTCGAAGCGCAATTCCATGGCCTCGGTGCTGGTCTTGTTGAAGGGTTCCGGCAGGCTCGATGCGATGCCTTGCAGGCTGGAGACGATCTTCACCTCGGCGCTCTTCTTGCGCACCCGCACCGTTCCCGACCACTTGCTGGCCCCGGAAAGATAGTCGAACACCGGATGCCCCAGCTCACGGCGCAGGGTGGCAATCGACATGTCGCCGCTGGCATTGACCGACACCAGGCCGCCTTCGGCAGTCTTCACGTCGGCGGTGAGCGGGGTGCCGAGCAGAGTGCCGCGAATGCCCTTGGCCTCCAGCCCGTCGGTAGTGAAATGCAATTCGCCCTTCACATCGGCAAGGGGCGGCAGGTCGGCATCCACCTTGAGGCGGTTGCCATCGAAGCGGTAGCGTCCATCCACCTTGCTGTCCTGGATGTGGCGCAGGGGCAGCGTGAGTTTGAGTTGCAGGTCGCCATTGCCGGCGGCGGTCATGTCTTCGGTGAAGTGGTCGATGCGCTCACCGACCGGGCTGGCCTCGATGAACTTGAGGTAGTCCGCCGTCGGCCCGCTGGCCTTGCCGGAGACCAGGAGGATTTCTTCCGGGTCTTCCAGATCGAGAATTTCCGCCTTCACATCACTAAGACCGACGCCGAAGATCTTGCCGGCCTTGGCGCTGATGGTCATGTGGGGGCCGGTGAAATCCAGCGCGCCCTCGATGTGCTCGATCTGCGGCCAGCCCTCGCCATAGCGCAGGGTGGCATCGTGGATCGGCCCCTTGACCTGGAACACGCCGGAACCGTCCTTGAAAGGAAAGCGATTGAGGTCGCCCTTGAGCTTGAGGGTGGTTTCCGGCGCCCGGCCACCGAGAATGCCGGCCTTGAGCCAGTCGCGGGCGTCCTTGTTCACCACCAGGGGCATGTAGCGCCAGACGGCGCGGCCGTCGCCATCGAGCAGACGCGCGGAAAGGTCGATTTCGCCAGCCTCGCCGATCTTGCCCTGCCAGCGGCCGGAAACTTCGCCATGGCCGTCGGCGTTCTGGAAATTGATCTTGCCCAGGTCTACGGCCAGATGCTCACCGTCCAGCGTCCAGGACAGTTTGGCGTCGAACTGAGCGAGGTCGATGCGGGATTCGGCAAATATCCGCGGCAGGTCGAGGGCCGCATCCTTGCCGGTAAGGCTCAGGCTGCCGCCCTTTTCGCTGGCCTCCAACTGACCGGACAGTCCGGCAAAGCCAGGCACGGTCGCGAAGGCATTCAGGCCCAGGCCCTCGAAACGACCGCGCGCCTGGTAGCCGGTTGGGCTCTCGCGGGGACCACGCCAATCCAGCTTGAGGTCAGCGAAGCGCCCACGGGGAGCAAGCTTCGCCAGTTGCTGGCGCTGGGCGTCGGCCAGGGGCAGGTAGGCGGCCAGCCGGGCGAGGGCATCAAGATCAAAACCGTTGGCCTCGAAGTTGCCGCGATCCGCCTCCCAGTGGAGCTTGAAGTCGGTGGGCAGCACCTTGACGCCGTCGCGGGTAGCCAGGGTCAAGCGCTTCGCCGACGCCTCGCCGTTGCCCTCCACAAGGCGACCAGAAAGGCGGCCGGTGAGGGTTTCCAGGTCGAACATCGGCAGATCGCGCCGCAGACGCAACTTGACATCGGCGAGGGCCAGGTCGGCAGTGATGCCGGTCAGATTCTTGGCGGCAAAATCCACCCACAGACGCAGACCGCCCCGGCCCTGGGGCAGATCCACCGGGTAATCGACCCAGGTGCGCCAGACCGCCAGGTCGGCATAGTCGAGTTCGGCATAGGCCTGGCCGGTCCAGGATTTCAGCGCGTCGAGGTCGCGGCCACGGAAGTCGCCGCGAATATCGAGCCGGGCCGCCAGTTCCTTTGGCGGCTCGGCGGTGATGCCGAAACGATGACCGCGAAAACCGTTGTCGAGACGGAAATTCACCCGCGTCAGGGCCAAGGGGCGCGCCTGACGCATTTCGTCATGCCAGGTGATGGCGGCGTCACGGACAACAACCTGGTCCTGGGCCAGCAGCCAGTCGGTGAAGCCGCTGTCCTGGCTGTCGCTGGCGAGACCGAGGCCGGCGACGAAGAGCTTGCCAGCCGCATCGCGTCGCACCAGGAGTTGCGGTGCGACAACTTCCAGACGGTGCAGGCGCGGCTCCAGCACCGCCAGGGACGACCAGGCGAGAACGACTTCGACGTTATCGAGACTTAGGGCCTGACGCCCCTCGGCGTCGCGAATGGCGATGCCATGCAATGCCAGGCGCGGCCGCAACCCCTGCCAGTCGGCCGCGATCTGGCTGATGCTGACGGGGAGACTCAGGCTCTTGGAGAGTTCACGCTCCAGATCGCCGCGATAACTCTCGATCTGCGGCAACACGGCGTAGCGCAGGGTAAGAAAAATAACGCAGAAACCAAAATAGACGACCAGCAGCAGCCCCCCCAGCAGGCGGCCGACACGGCGCAACCCGGGGAAACGAAGCGGCAGACTGCGCAGAAAAGGGATGGGGGAAGGGATCGTCACTCGGTGGGGGTGGGCGGTAGAATCCGCCCTTCATTTGTCCCGCGCGATTCTACCGTATGCCCTCTCCGGCCAACGTAAAAGACCTCCTGCCCCTGTCCCGCCATTTCAGCCGCCTGGCCGAGGCGCGTCCTGATCTTCTCGCCGAGGTGGAGGCGGCCTGGCATCAGGCGCCGGATGCCCTCTCGATGCGCGCCTGGCTCGATACGCAGACGCTGACCGAGGACAGCCTGAAGCCGGTGCTGCGCCGCTTCAAGCAGCGTTTCTACGCCCAGACCGCCCTGCGCGACCTGGCGGGCCGCGCGCCCCTGGTGGAAGTCACCGAGACCATGACCCTGATCGCCGAACTGGCGATTGAAAAAGCCCTGGCGGTGCTGGAAGGCCCTTTGCGCGCCCGTCACGGTGTGCCTCGTAGCCGTGCCGGCCAGGAGCAGAAGCTGATCGTCATCGGCATGGGCAAGCTGGGCGGGCGGGAACTCAATGTCTCGTCCGACATCGACCTGATCTTCGTTTATCCCGAAGATGGCGACACCGACGGCGAGCGCTTGATCTCCAACTTCGAGTATTTCACCCGCCTCGGTCGCGGCCTCATCAACGCCATTGCCGACCTCACCGGCGATGGCCAGGTGTTCCGCGTGGACATGCGCCTGCGGCCCAACGGCGATTCCGGTCCCCTGGTGTGCGGCTTCGAAATGCTGGAAAACTACTTCATCACCCAGGGCCGCGAGTGGGAACGTTACGCCTGGATCAAGGCGCGCCCCCTGACGGGAGAGCGCTGGGACGAGCTGGAAGCCATCCGCCGCCCCTTCGTCTATCGCAAATACCTCGACTTCGGTTCCATCAACGCCATGCGCGAGCTCCACGCCCAGATCCGGCGCGAGGTGGCGAAGAAGGACATGGCGGCCAACGTCAAGCTCGGCCCCGGCGGCATCCGCGAAATCGAATTCATGGCCCAGGTATTCCAGCTGATTCGCGGCGGCCGCGACCGCAGCCTGCAAATCAAACCGACGCTCCAGGTGCTCAAGCTGCTGGCGGAGAAGGGCACCATCAGCCTTGAATCGGCCCTGCAACTGGCGTCCGCCTACGACTTCCTGCGCCGCGTCGAACACCGCCTGCAATACCTCGATGACGCCCAGACCCATAGCCTGCCGGCAAACGCCGAAGATCAGGCGCGCATCGCTCAAGCCATGAACTTCGCCAGTTATGAAGCGCTGCTGGCCGAACTCGACGACCATCGCGAAAGTGTTTCCGGCCACTTCGATGCCGTATTCGCCGACCCCCACCGGGATGGCCACGAACTCGACGGCGTCTGGAAGAGCGCCGACAGCGGCGACAACTGCACTGCGGAATTCGAGCGCCTGGATTACCGCGATCCGGCGGCCGCCGCCGCCCGCCTCGTCGCCCTGCGCGAAAGCGGCCGTTACCAGCAGATGCCGGACAACATCCGCACCCGTTTCGATGCCCTGGTGCCACAGCTGGTGGCCGCCGCCGCCGAACAGGCGGACCCGGACACCGCCCTCGTCCGCCTACTCGCCCTGCTCGAAGCCATCAGCCGCCGCGCTGCCTACCTAGCGCTGTTGCAGCAGTACCCGGAGGCCCTGAAGAAGGTGGCGCAACTGGCCAGCAGTTCAAGCTGGGCCGCCGATTATCTGACCCGTCACCCGGTGCTGCTGGACGAACTGCTTGATGGGCGCATTCTCGAAACCGTGCCCGACTGGCCGGCCTATCGCCAGCAGCTCGACGCCCTCCTCGACGAGGTGGAACCGGATCAGGAGCGGCAGATGGACCTGCTGCGGGAATCCCACCACGCCCAGGTGTTCCGCCTCCTGACCCAGGACATTTCGGGCCTGCTGCCCCTGGAGAAACTCTCCGACCATCTCTCGGAACTGGCCGACATCATGCTCGGCGAGGCCCTGCGCCTGGCCTGGAAGAAGCTATTGACGCGGCACCTGGACACGCCGCACTTCGCCGTCATCGCCTACGGCAAGCTCGGCGGCAAGGAGCTGGGCTACGCCTCCGACCTGGACCTGGTCTTCCTCTACGCCGACGACGCCGAGAAGGCGCCGGAAATCTACTCGCGCCTCTCCACCCGTCTCAACACCTGGCTCTCGGCCCAGACCCCCGCCGGCCATCTGTTCGAGACCGACCTGCGCCTGCGCCCCAACGGCGACTCGGGCCTGGTGGTGAGCTCGGTGGATATGTTCCGCAAATACCAGCTCGAATCGGCCTGGATGTGGGAACACCAGGCCCTCACCCGCGCCCGTTTCGCCGCCGGCGACCGGGCCGTGGGCGAAGCCTTCGAGAAAATCCGCGTCGAGGTGCTGCGACAGAAGCGCGATCTCGCCAAGCTGCGCGAGGAAGTGCTGGCCATGCGCCAGAAGATGGTCGATTCCCTCGGCACCCAGGGTGACGAGCGCAACGCGGTATTCGACCTCAAGCACGATCCGGGCGGTCTGGTGGATGTGGAGTTCATCATCCAGTACTTGATCCTCGGCCACGCCCACGACCACGCCGAACTCTGCGGCAACCTCGGCAACATCGCCCTGCTGCGCATCGCCGCCGAGCTCGGGCTGATTCCCGCCGCCCTCGCCGAGACCGTGCGCGATGCCTACCGCGACTACCGCCGCCGCCAGCATGCCCTGCGCCTCAACGGCGCCAAGAGCCGCATCGATCCAAGCCTCGTCGCCGACCACGCCGCCGCCGTGCGGGAACTTTGGGAATTCGTTTTCACCACAGAGGACGCGGAGGACACAGAGAAAACCAGTTCTTGAATTTCTCTTGAATTCCTCTGCGTCCTCCGCGTCCTCTGCGGTTAACTATTTTGTTTGGAGTCATCCATGCCCGTCAATTACGCCACGCCCGCCGCCGATCAACTCTTTCCCGTGCCCGGCGTCCGTCTCGGTACCGCCGAAGCCGGCATCCGCAAGAAAGATCGCCGTGACCTGACCCTGATCGCCCTGGATGCCGGCGCCACCGTGGCCGGGGTGTTCACCAAGAACCGTTTCTGCGCCGCACCGGTCACCGTCTGCCGCGAACATCTGGCCGCCGCCGACATGCGCGCTCTGGTTATCAACACCGGCATCGCCAATGCCGGCACCGGCGAGCAGGGCATGACCGCCGCCCGCACCACCTGCGACGCCGTCGCCAAGACGCTGGGCGTGGAAGCGCGCCAGGTGCTGCCCTTCTCCACCGGCGTGATCCTCGAACACCTTCCTGCGGAACGCATCGTTTCCGGCCTGCCGGCCTGTCGCGACGACCTCAAGGAAGACAACTGGGCCGCAGCCGCCCGCGCCATCATGACCACCGACACGGTGGCCAAGGCCGCCTCGCGCAAGGTCGAGATCGGCGGCAAGACCATCACCGTCACCGGCATCTCCAAGGGCGCCGGCATGATCCGCCCCAACATGGCCACCATGCTCGGCTTCGTCGCCACCGACGCCGGCATCGCGCCGGAGTTACTGCGGCAACTGGCGAAGGAAGCGGCAGACAATTCCTTCAACTGCATCACTGTGGACGGCGACACCTCCACTAACGATTCCTTCATCGTCATTGCCAGCGGCAAGTCGGGCCTGTCCGTCGGCTCCGCCGCCGACGCCGCCTGGCCGGCCATCAAGCAAGCCATCATCGCCGTCGCCATGGAACTGGCCCAGGCCATCGTGCGCGACGGCGAGGGCGCCACCAAGTTCATAACCATCGCCGTGGAAGGCGGCCGTGATGTCGAGGAATGCCGCAAGGTGGCCTACGCCATCGGCCATTCGCCCCTGGTGAAGACCGCCTTTTTCGCCTCCGACCCCAACCTGGGTCGCATCCTCGCCGCCGTCGGCTATGCCGGCATCGACGACCTGGACGTGGCCGGCGCCCGCCTCTGGCTCGCCGCTGGCGGCAAAGAGGCCCTAGTCTCGGAACAGGGTGGCCGCGCTGCCGCCTACAAGGAAGAAGACGGCGCCGCCATCATGAAAGAAGCGGAAATCACCGTGCGAGTTAACCTAGGACGCGGCGAAGCCCACGCCACGGTGTGGACCTGCGACTTCTCCTACGACTACGTGAAAATCAACGCCGACTACCGCAGCTGATGAAAGCAGGTCGTCGCCATCACGCTCTGCTCCTCGCCACCCTGGTCTGGAGTGCGGCCCAGGCCGACACCTTCCTGCGCGACGACCTGATTCTTCAGCCAACGCCGGAAATGCTTTCGGTCTGCCACGGCAATACCTGCCGGTTGGTGGCTTTCGTTTCCCTGGAGCAGGAGCAATGGCGGGAAATTAGGGAGCTTTTCGATCCTCCCGCCGACTCGGCGGAAACGGAGCGGGGGCAGATCTGGGTCGCCATCGCCCGCATGGAAAGCTTCATTGGCCCCAAGACCGGCACCGGGCACGATCTCGGCGGCGTGGAACATCCCTTCGCCAGCGGCGACGACCAGATGGATTGCATCGACGAATCCACCAACACCAGCCTCTACATCACCCTGTTTCAGAATGCCGGCCTGTTGCGCTTCCATCAGGTGGATGACCGCGCTACACGGGGCTACTTCTTTCGTGGCTGGCCCCACACCACGGCAGTGATGCGGGAAATCGAAACCGGCAAGCTCTGGGCGGTGGATTCCTGGTTCTTCGACAACGGTGTGCCGCCTGCAATCGTGCCCCTCGAAGAATGGGAGGCCGGCTGGAAGCCACCCCGTCCCGATCGGGACTAGTGCAACACGCGGGGCATGGAGAGCATGAACTCGGCGACCTCGGCGTCGAACTGCACACCATCCTCCGCCGTCATCTGGTAGCTGCCCTTCATGGTGCCCACCGGCGTGGCGATGGAGCAGCCGCTGGTGTATTCAAAGTTCTCGCCCGGCTTCAGCAGGGGTTGATGGCCGACGACGCCCAGGCCGCGCACCTCCTGCACCTCGCCGTTGGCATCGGTAATCACCCAGTGGCGCGAGATCAACTGCGCCGGTACGCTGCCGGTGTTGTTGATGGTGATGTGGTAGGCAAAGACATGGCGTCCGGCGGCCGGGTCCGACTGATCGGCGATGTACTGGGTGCTGACATCAACACGGATTTCGTATTTCTTTGACTCGGCCATGGCCTTATACCCGCCATAAAAAACTATTAGTCGGACTGATGGACTGAGCCGCTAAAATCGGCGCAACCCTCAATCTTGGAGTTTGCCATGAGTTCCCCCGTCTATCGCATCGCCCCGAGCATTCTTTCCGCCAACTTCGCCAAGCTCGGCGAAGAGGTGGATAACGTCCTTGCTGCTGGTGCGGACATCGTGCATTTCGATGTCATGGACAACCATTATGTGCCCAACCTGACCATCGGCCCGCTGGTGTGCGAGGCCCTGCGCAAGCACGGCGTCACGGCCCCGATCGATGTACATCTGATGGTCAAGCCGGTGGATCGAATCATCCCCGATTTCGCCAAGGCCGGCGCCACCTACATCACCTTCCATCCCGAGGCTTCCGAGCACATCGACCGCACCATCGGCCTGATTAAGGAAAATGGCTGTAAGGCCGGCCTAGTGTTCAATCCGGCGACGCCTCTCGACGTGCTCGAATACACCCTGGACAAGCTCGACATGGTGTTGCTGATGTCGGTGAACCCCGGCTTCGGCGGTCAGAAGTTCATTCCCTACGTCCTCGACAAGGCGCGCAAGGTGCGCCAGATGATCGATCAGCGCGGCTTGAACGTGAGTCTGGAAATCGACGGTGGCGTCGGCCCGGCCAACATCCTGGAAGTGGCCAAGGCCGGCGTCGATACCTTTGTCGCCGGCTCCGCCGTCTTTGGCGCCGGCAAGGACAGCGACCCCCAGCGTTACAACTCCATCATCGCCGCCCTGCGCGCCGAACTGGCCAAGGCCTGATGGGCCTGTTGCCGGTCAAGGCCGTCCTGCTTGACCTGGACGGCACTCTGCTCGATACCGTTCTCGATCTGCATGCCGCCGCCAACGGCATGTTGCACGACCTCGGCCGGCCGGCAATCGCCGTGGAAGATATCCGCGCCTATGTGGGTCGCGGCATTCCCAATCTGGTCAAGCGCATCCTCGCCGGTACGCTGGAAGCGGCGGACGACCCGGCGCCACCGCCGGACACGGCATTGGCAAGCTTCAAGCGCCACTATGCGGAATTCAATGGTCGCTGCGCCGCGCCGTTTCCCGGCGTCATGGACGGACTGAAGAGCCTCAAGGCCCGGGGTTTTCCCCTTGGCGTCATCACCAACAAGGCTCAGGACTTCACCTTGCCGCTCTTGGAGCGCACCGGCCTCGCGCCCTTCATGGATGTCGTCGTCAGCGGCGATATCCTGCCCCGTCCCAAGCCTGATCCCATGCCTCTGGTCTGGGCCTGCGGCCGCCTTGGCATCTCTCCCGCCGACACGCTGATGGTGGGAGATTCGGTGCACGACTTCAAGGCCGGACAAGCCGCCGGCTGCCATGTTTTCCTCGTCCCCTACGGCTACAACGAAGGCCAGGACGTGCGCAGCCTTACCGCCGATGCTATAGTTGCTTCCATTCTTGAAGCCGCATCCCTGATCGAAATCGCATGATTCAGCTCTGCAATTCCCTGCAAACGACTCTCGCCCCCTGGGCGGAGGCCTGGCCCTGGCGCCCCTGGCGCGCACATTGAGCCTTGATTGACGCGCCTTCTTCTGGCGCGTCACCCGGCACCGACCCTGATTTTGGTGCCCCTCGTTTGTTTTGCTGAGACTTTGTGGAGTTCCCATGACTGAAGCCGAATTCAACCGGTTGGCCGCTGAAGGCTATAACCGCATTCCCGTCACTCTCGACACCTTCGCCGACCTAGACACGCCCCTGTCCATCTACCTGAAGCTGGCCGGCGGACCCTATTCCTATCTGCTCGAATCGGTCCAGGGCGGCGAACGCTTTGGCCGCTATTCCTTCATCGGCCTCGCCTCGCCGACCCGCATCGCGGTGTACGGTTCCACCATCATGCTGCTCTCGGGCAACCGGGTCGCGGAACGGCGGGAGCACACCAACCCCATGTCCTTCGTTTCCGAGTTCATGGCCCGCTTCAAGGTGCCCGACCTCAAGGGCCTGCCGCGCTTCTGCGGCGGTCTGGTGGGCTACTTCGGCTACGACACGGTGCGCGCCATCGAGCCCAAACTGGCCGACGTGAAGAAGCCCGACCCGATCGGCGCGCCGGACATCCTGCTGACCCTGTCGGAAGAGATGGCGATAGTCGACAACCTCTCCGGCAAGCTGACCCTGGTAGTGTTCGCCGAGCCCGGCTTCCCCGGTGCCTGGAAGCAAGCCCAAGCAAGGCTCAAGGAGTTACTGGAAAAGCTGCGCCTGCCAGCGGCAATCCCCGCCGACACGGTGGTGAACAGCGAACCCGCCGAGTCCGAATTCGGCGAAGAGGCCTTCAAGGCCGCCGTGGTTAAGGCCAAGCAATACATCACCGACGGCGACGTGATGCAGGTGGTGCTGTCCCAGCGCATGAGCAAGCCCTACAAGGCTTCGCCCCTGGCCCTCTACCGGGCGCTGCGCACCCTGAATCCCTCGCCCTACATGTTCTATTTCGACTTCGACGACTTCCACGTCGTTGGCGCCTCGCCGGAGATTCTGGTACGCCTTGAAGACGGCACAGTGACGGTGCGCCCCATCGCCGGCACCCGCAAACGCGGCGCCACACCGGCCGAAGATGCGGCCCTGGCGGAAGAACTCCTGGGCGACGAGAAGGAACGTGCCGAGCATCTGCAACTCCTCGACCTGGGCCGCAACGACGCCGGCCGCGTCGCCAAGACCGGCACCGTCAAGGTGACGCAGCAATACACCATCGAGCGCTACTCCCACGTCATGCACATCGTCTCCAACGTGGAAGGCCAGCTCAAGGACGACGAAGGCCCGGTCTCGGTGCTCAAGGCCACCTTCCCCGCCGGCACGGTCTCCGGCGCGCCCAAGGTGCGGGCGATGGAAATTATCGACGAGCTGGAGCCCAGCAAACGCGGCATCTACGCCGGCGCCGTCGGCTACCTGGGCTACAACGGCGACATGGATCTGGCCATCGCCATCCGCACTGCCGTGGTCAAGGACGGCCGCATCTACGTCCAGGCCGGCGCCGGCATCGTCGCCGACTCGAACCCCGAATCGGAATGGCAGGAAACCCTCAACAAGGCCCGTGCCCAGCTCCGCGCCGCCGAAATGGCGGAAAGCGGTCTCGACACCCGGTTCAGTTGAAAAATCATGAACCACAGAGACACAGAGGCACAGAGAGACCCGTTAACCGAGAGAGTTATCGGCGCGGCTATTGAAGTCCATCGCGCTCTAGGACCAGGGTTACTCGAATCTGCGTATGAGGTCTGTCTTGCCTTCGAGCTATCCGAACTTGGCCTTGCTGTCGAGCGGCAATTGGACCTTCCTGTGCGTTACAAATCGGTAACGCTTGATGGTGGCTATCGGATTGACTTGCTTGTCGAAAGATCACTTATCGTGGAACTAAAGACCGTGGGCGAGTTGCTGCCCATCCACGAAGCCCAGCTCCTGACCTACATGAAGCTCAGCAACATAGGCACCGGTCTGCTTCTCAACTTTCATGTTCCCACCATCAAGCAAGGAATCCGGAGAATGAAACTATGACCTTCCTCCCGTTTTTCTCTGTGTCTCTGTGCCTCTGTGGTGAAAGGTTTTCATCATGCTGCTAATGATCGACAACTACGACTCCTTCACCTACAACCTGGTGCAGTATTTCGGCGAACTGGGCCAGGAGGTTCGCGTCTATCGTAACGACGCCATCACCCTAAAGGAAATCGCCGCCATGAAGCCGAACCATCTGGTGATTTCTCCCGGTCCATGTTCCCCCACCGAGGCCGGCATTTCGGTGGCCGCGATCAAGGAATTCGCCGGAAAGATTCCCCTGCTCGGCGTCTGCCTCGGCCACCAAAGCATCGGTGCGGCCTTCGGCGGCGAGATCATCCATGCCAAGAAGATGATGCACGGCAAGCTCTCGCCTATCCACCATCTGGACAAGGGCGTGTTCACCGGCCTGCCCAACCCTCTTACTGCCACCCGTTACCATTCCCTGGCGATCAAGCGCGAGACTCTGCCCGACTGCCTCGAAGTGACGGCATGGACCGACGACGGCGAGATCATGGGTGTGCGCCACAAGGAGCTGAAGGTTGAAGGCGTCCAGTTCCACCCCGAATCCATCATGACCGAGCGCGGCCACGACCTGCTCAACAACTTCATCACGGGAGTCTGAGATGATTACCGCCCAGGAAGCCCTCCAGCGCACCATCGAACATCGCGAAATCTTCCACGACGAGATGCTGCACCTGATGCGTCTCATCATGGCCGGCGAAGTCTCGCCGGTGATGACCGCCGCTATCCTCACCGGACTGCGTGTAAAAAAGGAAACCATCGGCGAAATCACCGCCGCCGCCACGGTGATGCGCGAGTTGTGTACCAAGGTGCAAACGCCTCATAACCCGCACTTCGTGGACGTCGTCGGCACTGGCGGCGACGGCTCCCACACCTTCAACATTTCCACCGCCTCGGCCTTCGTTGCCGCTGCCGCCGGCGCCACCGTGGCCAAGCACGGCAACCGCAGCGTCTCGTCCAAGTCCGGCGCCGCCGACGTGCTTGAAGCCCTCGGTGCCCGCATTGACCTGCAAGCGCCGCAAGTGGCCGAGTGCATCTCCGCCACCGGTATGGGCTTCATGTTCGCCCCCAACCACCACCCGGCCATGAAGAACGTGGCCCCGGTGCGCAAGGAAATGGGGGTGCGCACCATCTTCAACATTCTCGGCCCCCTCACCAACCCGGCCGGTGCGCCCAACAGTCTGCTCGGCGTATTTCATCCCGACCTGGTCGGCATCCTAGTGCGCGTCATGCAGCGCCTCGGCGCCGAGCATGTACTGGTGGTGCACGGCAAGGACGGCCTCGACGAAATCTCCCTCGGCGCATCCACCCTGGTGGGCGAACTCAAGGACGGCGAAATCCGCGAATACGAAATCCACCCGGAAGACTTCGGCCTGCAAATGACCTCCAATCGCAGCCTCAAGGTTGCTGACGCCTACGAATCCAAGGCCATGCTGCTTGGCGCGTTGGAGAACAAGCCCGGCGTACCGCTGGAAATCGTCTGCCTCAACGCCGGCAGCGCCCTGTACACGGCCAACTTGGCGGACAGCATCAGCGAAGGCATCACCCAGGCCCGCAAAACCATCGCCAGCGGCGCAGCACGGGCCAAGCTGGATCAGTTCGTGCAATTCACGCGGGCATTCGCATGAGCGATATTCTGAAGAAGATTCTCGCCGTCAAGGCAGAGGAAGTCGCCATCGCCAAGGCCGCCAAGGCCCTCGCCACCCTACGCACCGAAGCCGAAGCAGCGGTCAGGAGCAACCCGCCCCGCGACTTCGTCGGCGCCATCCGCGCCAAGATAGCCGCCGGCAAGCCCGCCGTAATCGCCGAGATCAAGAAGGCCAGCCCCTCCAAGGGCATCCTGCGCGAAGACTTCCGCCCCGCCGAGATCGCCGTCGACTACGAAGCCCACGGCGCCGCCTGTCTTTCGGTACTCACTGACCGCCAGTTCTTCCAGGGTGCCCCCGAATACCTGCAAGCCGCCCGCGCCGCCTGTCGCCTCCCAGTGCTGCGCAAGGACTTCCTCGTCGATCCCTACCAGGTCTATGAAGCCCGTGCCATGGGCGCCGACGCCATCCTGCTCATCGTCGCCGCCCTCTCGGTGGCCCAGATGCAGGAAATGGAAGCCATTGCACAGGCCTTGGGCATGGCCGTGCTGGTGGAAGCCCATGATGGTGACGAGGTCGATGCCGCCCTCCAGCTTCAAACGCGACTAATTGGTATCAACAACCGAAATCTGCGCACGTTTGAAGTCAGCCTCGCCACCACCCTCGGCCAGCTCGGCCGCATTCCGGCCGAACGCATTGTCGTTACCGAATCCGGCATCCTTGCTTCCAGCGACGTTGAACTCATGAGAAAACAGTCAGTTAACACCTTTCTGGTGGGCGAAGCCTTCATGCGCCAGGTTTCCCCCGGTCAGGAGCTTGCCCGGCTCTTTGCCTAGTTTTTTGTTGCGGGAATGCAACAACCGAAGTTGAAATCCCCCCGTCAAGCCCGGTTTGTCTTGCCCCCTCCGTCCCCGCCAGTAGAATTGCCACCAGTTCCGAAAGGAGCAGCAGCAAGTAGTGGCCAACCACGTGGAGTCATTGCAAGCTGCACATTTCCAAGTTTTTCAACCAGGAGAAATACATGCAAAAGAAACTGATCGCTCTGGCCATCGCTGGCCTGTCCGGCGCCGCCTTCGCCCAGTCCAACGTCACCATCTACGGTGTGATGGATGCTTCCTTCGAAAACGCCAAGGCTTCCGGCGCCACCGACAACGGCGTTGCCGCTGCTCTCGCCGGCCAGGAAGTGAATGCCGCTTCCCGTAGCCGCGTTAACTCCAACTCTTCCTACATCGGCTTCAAGGGTGCTGAGTCCCTGGGCAACGGCCTGACCGCCGTGTTCCAGATCGAAACCACCGTGACCGCTGACGGCGGCGCTGCTGCCCCCACCGTTGGTGGTGCCGGCACCTCCCTGACTTCCGCTCGTGACACCTACATGGGTATCGCCGGCGGCTTCGGTACCGCTGCTATCGGCTACCTCTCCACCCCCTATCGCTCCACCATGGCCAGCTTTGACGTCATGCCCGGTGCTACCGGCGCTGGTGCCAGCTTCGGCGTGATGGGCCGCATTAACGTCGGTGCTGTTCTGGCCCCCCTGACCAATGGCGTCAACACCGGCAATGACTTCGCCACCGCCGGCAACAACGTTAACATCGTTACCCGTCAGACCGCCATCGCCTACATCACCCCGACCTTCAACGGTCTGTCTGGTGTGATCGCCTATGTCCCTAACGAACTGAAGCAAAATGCCGCGAACAACACTACCGTTGTTCCGAACACCGCTTCCTCTTTGAATCCCGATGCCTGGAACCTGGCCATCAACTACGCCAACGGCCCCCTGAAGGTTGCCTATAGCTACCTGACCGCCGACGATCAAGGCGTGAACCTCGGTGCTGCTGCTACCCGTACTGGCGCTGAAAAGCACAAGGCCCACCTGTTCGGTGCTTCCTACGTGTTCGGCGGTGCCACCACCGTTTCCGGCATGTACGAAAACTTCAAGGGTAATGTCGGCCTGACCGCTGCTGGCGCTGCTGCTCTGGGCACCTCCAACCTGCAAGCTGATCGTAACGCCTGGTATGTGGGTGTTAAGCACGTGATGGGCGCCCATGAGTTTGCCGCTGCTTACGGTCGCGCTAACGACATGAAGTCCAACCGTACCCTGGCCGCTGGTGCCACCGTCGGCGATAGCGGCGCTAGCCAGTTCAGCCTGCGTTATGGCTACAACTTCAGCAAGCGTACCCAAGTTTATGGTCTGTACTCCAAGATCAGCAACAAGTCCAACGGCAACTACGACTTCGGCACCGTTGGTGCTGCAGCCGCTGTTGGTGGCGTAGCCGCCGCTCCGGTTACCGCTGGCGCCGATCCCCAAGTCATGGGCATTGGCATGCGTCACTCCTTCTAATTCGCTGCCGGCCTAGTGCCGGTTGTGATGCAGAAATTAAAACGGCCACCTTCGGGTGGCCGTTTTTTGTGATATCAACCAAGCTGTTCCTCTCTAAGGAAAAAATTTTCTCGCACGGAAATTCCACAGTAGAGGTAGGCGGGCAATCAATTTTGCTTTCGGCATGGGAATAATGATACCCGCTGCGTTTCTCACACAAAACCAACCTTGGATATCTAAGATATCCATGGCACATTTATGGCACACTGAACAATCAGTGTTCCGCTTTTTTGGGGAACTGGCTATAATGCGACCCCCTTGATGTTGCAGGGGGAATACCCGTGCTGCTGTAGCTCAGTTGGTAGAGCAACTGATTCGTAATCAGTAGGTCACCAGTTCGATTCCGGTCAGCAGCACCAAGCATTAAATGCAGGTTCCTTACGGGGCCTGCCTAAAGGCCCGAAAGTCTTAGTTCTATTAAGGCTTCCGGGCCTTTTCCTTTGTTTCATGCGGTGTAGAGAGGTGTCAAAAGGAATCTTGTAATCAGGCCGGATGCGCGAGTTCGACCCGATTCCGCCCCGTGCTCTTGGCCCGCAGCAGCGCGTCGTCCGCAGCGCCGATCAGCCCTTCCAGGCTGGCGCCGGGATAGAGGGGGGCGACGCCGCAGGAGAGGGTGATGCTCTCGCCCTCGCCGCCAGGGGTTTGCACGATGCGCATCACGGCGGTCTGGGTGCGCAGGCGGTCGGCGATGCGCAGGCCTTCTTCGGTGCTGGTGTTGGGTAGCAGCATGGCGAATTCTTCGCCGCCGTAGCGGGCGATCAGGTCCTGGGCGCGCAGGCCTTCCGCCAGTTGATGGGCAATGGCACGCAACACCTGGTCGCCGACCAAGTGGCCATGGACGTCGTTGATCTGCTTGAAGTGGTCCACGTCGGACATGATGAGGCACAGGGGCTGGACGTCCTGTTCGCAACGACGTATCCCGCGTGGAAAAGCCTCCATCATCCAGCGTCGGTTATGGAGGCCGGTGAGGGCGTCGACGCTGGCGGCATTCTCGAATTCGAGGCTGCGACTCTGGCTGACCACGAGGGTGAGGTTGTCGTGCCGCATGCGACCGGAAAGGATGTGCAACAGGTTGCGGGCGATGCCGTGGGACTGGTCGACCATGGCCCACAGGGTGTCGTGGGGCACGGCCAGAAGTTCCGTCGGTTCGGCGGCGATCACCCTTGCCGAGGCACCCTCGCCGTCGATCAGGGAGAGTTCGCCGGCGCAGTCGCCGGGGTTGAGCACGGCGTGGGCGGGCAGGTCTTTGGCGCCGAGATAGACGCGCAACTGGCCGCGCAGGACCAGGTAGAGGTTGTGATTGTCGGCGCCCGGTTCGAAAAGGGTTTCGCCGGGGGCGAGATGTCGCGGCGAACATTGCTCCAGCAGGTGTTCAATAGCTTCGAGGCCGATCTGGCGAAAGAGATTGCTCGCCGCGAGTTGTTTGCGTCTGCCCGGTTCCAGCATGGCCGTTCTCCCGATGTGGATAGCATCAGCATAACGCTCATGATCTGGCAATACCACCCACCTATAAAAAAACACGCGAAAAGCGGCATAAAGGCCCGCCCCCTCCCGTCCTTTCCCCGTGAAGGGGACGCCGGACAAAGTCCCCCGCACGGGGGATTCGTAAGGCAGCAAAGCTGCCAACGACTCCGCTGCCCCTCGCGGGGAGGCTATTGGTTAGCTCGCTGCGCGAGAGGGCTGACCCGGCGTTAAATTTCGTCGTTTCACGCTAATTCAAAACAGACTGCCCTGGCCGGAGAGATTGGGGGGGCGGAAGCTGGAGCAGTCGAGTTCCGGTGGCGGCTGGTCGAGGCCGAGGCGGCGGCAGGCGAGGGCGAAGCGTTGCGCCAGCAGTCGCGCCAGGGTGCCCTGGCCGGTGAGGCGAGTGTGGAAGTCGCTGGTGTCTGTGATGTCGCTGACGCCGCCGCGCATCTGGGCGAGCAGGCTGATGACGCGGCTTGCCCGGTCCGGGTGGGTGGCGTACAGCCAGTGGCGAAACAGGGCATCCACTTCTTTCGGCAGCCGCAACACGCCATAGCGGGCCCAGCGGGCGCCGGCGCCGGCCGCTGCGTCGAGGATGGCTTCGAGTTCGTGGTCGGTGAGACCGGGAATCACCGGCGAGACCATCACCGTGACCGGTATGCCGGCCCCGGCGAGGGTGGCGATCATTTGCAGGCGGCGCTGGGGCGCGGCGGCGCGGGGTTCGAGCTGACGGGCGAGGGCGGCATCGAGGGTGGAAATGGAAATCGCGGCATGGACCAGATTGTGTCGCGCCAGATCGGCGAGCAGGTTCAGGTCGCCCATCAGGGCGCTGCCCTTGCTGATGAGCATCAGCGGGTGGTTGCAATCCGCCAGCACTTCCAGTATCTGCCGCGTCACGCCGAGGCGGCGTTCCAGGGGTTGCCAGGCATCGGTGTTGACGCCGAGGGCGATGGGGGTCACGGTCTCTCTGGCATAGCCGGGGCGCGCCAGTTCCTGGCGCAGGCGTTGCGCGGCATCCTGCTTGACGCCGATCTTGGTCTCGAAGTCGAGGCCGGGAGAGAGGTCGATCCAGGCGTGGCTGGGGCGGGCGTAGCAGTAGATGCAGCCATGCTCGCAGCCGCGATAGGGGTTGATGGAGCGGTCGAAGGGCAGGTCCGGCGAGTCGTTGCGGCTGATGACGCTCTTGGCGCTATCGACGAAGGTCACCGTGGCGGGCGGCGCTTCCTCGTCGCGCCACCAGCCGTCTTCCGTCGCTTCGCGATTCCAACTGGCGTAGCGATTATCGGGATTGACGGCCGCCCCCCGTCCGCGCGGGGCCTGGGCCATCAGTCAGCCGCCGGCCGGCGCAGGCGCCGGTAGAGGGTGTTGCGGCTGATGCCGAGGCGGCGCGCGGCCTCGCTCATGTTGCCGTGGGCGATGGCGACGGCGCGTTCGATGGCCTGGTCGGAGAGGCTGCGCAGGCTGGCTTCCGGTTCGTCGCTGGCGTCGCGGGGAGCGGGCTGGCGCAGCTCGTCGGCGAGATCGTCGGCGAGGTGATGCCAGTCGATGCGCGTGATTCCGGGTTCCAGCAGGGCGCAGGCGAGATGGAGGGCGTTGGCCAGCTGGCGCAGATTGCCGGGCCAGGAATAGCTGGCGAAGGCCGCTGCCAGCTCGGGCGTCAGGGCCAGGCCGCGACCGGGGGCCACCTGTTCCAGCAGCGTCGCCGTCAGGGCGGCCAGGTCCTGGCGTTCGCGCAGGGGCGGCAGATTGAGGACGAGACCGTTGATGCGGTAGTAGAGGTCGGCGCTCAAACGCCCGCCATCCACCTCGGCGCGCAGGGGGCGGCGGCTGGTGCAGACGAGGGTGAAATCCGCTCCGCGCTGTTGCTCCAGCACCTGGTGTAGGCGTGTTTGCAGAGGCGGCGGCAGGTCGCCGATTTCGTCGAGAAACAGGGTGCCGCCCGGCGCCTCGAAGCGGGGCGCGCTTGACTGCGGGTTCTGGGCCGTGCAGTTCATGGCGATGAAGGGGCCTTCGCGGTGCGGGCTGCAGGCATGCAGAGCACGCGCGAAGACTTCCTTGCCGACGCCGGCCTCACCCTGAAGCAGGATCGGGATGGACGTGCCGAGCACCTTGCGCGCCCGCTCGATGGCGGCGGCCATGCGTTCGTCGCCACTGTCGAGACTGGCGAGGGCATCGTCGGCGGCGTAAGCCGGCGCGGCCTGAGGCGAGCGGGCGGCGATGGCTACCGAGAGGGCGCTGCGGTTGGCCTCAACGCGGACGAAGAAACGCCCACCGCCGCCATGCTCCACCAACATGGCTTCTCCAGGACGCTGGCGCGCCCAGGTCAGCAGCTCGTTGAGGCGGACATGAAGTACGCGGGAAAGGGGCGCGGCGCCCAGGTCGCCGGCGCCGAGGCCGAGCAGGGCGAGAGCGGCGCGGTTTGCGCCGATGATGCGGCCGTCGTCGCCGAGGGCGATGACGCCCTCGGCGACGGTGCCGATACCCTCGGCCAGGGGATGAAAGCGCAGCCGCACGCTATTGCCATGGCGGGCGTCGAAGAGGCGGTTTTCGATCATCTGGGCAGCGGTGCGCACCAGGCCGAAGGTGTGGGGATGATGGCCGCGCTGGTCGCCGGATATGTCGAGGACGCCCAGGGGCTGACCGTTGGGGGCGGTGATGGTGGCAGCGGCGCAGGTGAGGAAGGCATTGCGTTCGAGAAAATGCTCCGGGCCGTGCACCACCACCGGCGCGGCTTCCGCCAGGGCGGTGCCGATGGCATTGGTGCCGCGATGTTCCTCGTGCCACGAGGCGCCAGGCATGAGGGCGACGCGCTCGGCGCGGTCAAGGAAGTCGGCGTCGCCGAGGGCCTGGAGCAGGACTCCCTGGCTGTCGGCCAGGATCACCATGGAACGGGCGTCGTGGCTCTGGCTGTGGAGATATTCCATCACTGGCTTGGCATGGGCGACGAGTTCCCGCTGGCGTTCCTGGGTCCGTGCCAGTTGCGTGGCGGAGAGGCGCGGCGCTTCGGTCAGGCGGCCGACCGGGGAGAGGCCGCTGTCGAGGCAGCGTAGCCAGGAGCGGTGAATTACCGTGCGTACCCATTGCGCCGGCGGCGTTTCGCCGTGTTCCAGCAACTGGTGGCGGGCCTGGCGCAACAGGCTGCCCGACGACCGGTTTGGGGTGTTCATGGAATCTCCTCCGCCGCCCCTTGGCGCAATGCCTGGCGACGTTATTTGCTCTCAGCCGAGACTAACCCCAGCCGGAGGGCAATGCAAGCGGCTGGACTATGTTGCTGCGGCTATTGGATGGCCTGAAGTTTCCCCGCTGGGAAATTTTTTACAATCCCGGAAGCCGCGTCTTTACTGAGGATTCTGCCTTCTTATGTCTTCCGAAATATTTCCTTAACCATGGTGGTGGAATATGCTTTCGACTCGTCGGCAATCCCGCCGTGATCGGGTCGGAAATGCCGGCAGGGCGAGCCCTCGGGATGGGGCGAAGGAGGCCAAGATGGATACGCAAAACGAAGAGCTGGACGTGCTGGATCAATACGTTTCCAATCTACGCGAACTCGATAAAAAGTTCGATCGTCTGGCGGCGGTTCACCGCCTGGCGGCGGAAGATCTGGTTCGCTTGCATCAGACGACCCAGAACATTCGTCGCCAGCTGGGTACCGCTGCACGCGGCAGCAACTGAACGCGGACCGCAGCCGCATCGGCTGCATCGCGGGCGTCGCGCGTCGCCGCCCAAACCCGCAAGATGGCTTCCGGAGGGCCTTCGGAGCCGGTCTGGCGCCTGCCATGGGGTAGAATCGCTCCTCTTTCCCTTCCCCGCTGGCAGCACCATGAAACACATCGTCGACGACGTTCGCATCAAGGAAATCAAGGAACTTTCCCCCCCCGCCCATCTGTTGCGCGAGTTTCCCGCCACCGAGGCGACGGCGGCCACCACCTTCGAGGCGCGTTCGGCGATCCACCGCATTCTTCACGGCGCCGACGACCGGCTGCTGACCGTGGTCGGCCCCTGTTCGATCCACAACATGGACGCTGCCGTTGAATACGCCAAGCGTCTGAAGGCGCAGCAGGACCGCCTCGGCGACGATCTGCTGATCCTGATGCGGGTGTATTTCGAGAAGCCGCGCACCACGGTGGGCTGGAAGGGCCTCATCAACGATCCGCGCCTCGACGGCAGCTTCAAGATCAATGAAGGCCTGCGCCTGGCGCGCAAGCTGCTGTGGGAACTCAACGAAATGGGCCTGCCCTGCGCCACCGAGTTTCTCGATACGATTTCGCCTCAATACACGGCGGACCTGGTGTCCTGGGGCGCCATCGGCGCCCGCACCACCGAATCGCAAGTGCACCGCGAACTGGCCTCTGGCCTCTCCTGCCCGGTGGGCTTCAAGAACGGCACCGACGGCAACATGAAAATCGCCGTCGACGCCATCAAGGCGGCGGCCAGCCCCCACCACTTCCTGTCGGTGACCAAGGCCGGGCACTCGGCCATTGTCTCCACCAACGGCAACGAAGACTGCCACGTCATTCTGCGCGGCGGCAAGAGCACCAATTACGATGCCGCCAGTGTTGATGCGGCCTGCATCGAGCTGGGCAAGGCCGGCCTCGCGGCGCGGGTTATGATCGACTTCTCCCACGCCAACAGCAGCAAGGAATTCAAGCGCCAGATGCTGGTGTCCACCGATGTTGCCGGCCAGATGGCGGCGGGGGACGACCGCATCTTCGGCGTCATGATCGAATCCCACCTCAAGGAAGGCCGTCAGGACCTGCGCCCCGGCCTCGCCCTCGACCACGGCGTGTCCATCACCGATGCCTGCATCGGCTGGGAAGATACGGTGACGGTCCTCGACGAACTGGCGGAGGCCGTGCGCCGTCGCCGTCTTGCTCTGGCGGAGCGTTAACGTGACGCTTGCGGGCTGAGTTCTCCATGGCCGGTTCGACCAGTCCGCGTAATCTATTCCTGCTGCTGCTGCCGGTCACGCTGGCCTTCCGCTTCTGGCTCGCGGCGGCGATGCCGATCACCGGCGACGAGGCTTACTTCATCTGGTGGGGAAAGATTCCCGACTGGGGTTTCTACGATCATCCACCCATGATCGGCTGGTGGTTTGCAGCGCTGCTGCTGGTTTCCGATGCCGAGTGGTGGCTGCGCCTGCCGGCGATCTTGCAGCCGGCCTTGCTGGGGCTGGCGGTGTCGGCGACGCTGGCGAGCATCTGGCGCCGTCAGCGTGACAGCGATGAGCGCGCCTGGTGGGCGGCAGTGCTGGTGCTGCTGGCGCCGGCCAGCGTGTGGAATGTATTTGTCACCACCGACATTCCCCTGGTCTACTTCTCCGTGCTTTCCGGCCTCGCCTGGGTCAAGGCGAGCCAGGACGACGAGAGCGGTTACGGCTGGTTCGTGGTCTGCGGCATTCTGCTGGCGGGCGCGGTGCTATCCAAGTATTTCGTCGCTTTCCTCGGCTTTGCCTACCTGATCCATGCCCTGCTGTTGCGCCGGCGTCGGGTCTGGGGCGGGCTGCTGATCGCCTACGCCTGCTGCCTGCCGGCCCTGGGCCTGATGGCCTGGTGGAACGCCGGCCATTGCTGGCCCAACTACATGTTCAACTTCGTCAATCGCCACGAGGGCGGCGGTGGCCTGTCCTGGCAGACGCCTCTGCTCTACGCCGCGACCCTGGCTTATCTGCTGACGCCGCCGGGTCTGTGGCTGCTGATGCGGCGCGGCGATGGTGCTGTCGGGCGCGGCCTGGCGGTGCTGTCCTTCGTGCCTTTCCTGCTCTTCGCCCTGCTTTCCCTGGGCAAGAAGATCGGGCTGCACTGGCTGCTTTCCTTCCTGCCCTTCGCCTTTGCCTGGCTGGCCCTGCGTCTGCCGGCGCCGACCCTGAAGCGAGTGAGCCGCTTCTTCGTCGGTTTTGCCGCCCTGCACGTGGCGGCGATTCTGGTGGTGGCGAATCTGCCGCTGGAAACCTGGAAACCGGCGCGGGTTTACGACGGCGTCGTGCTGACCTTCCGCGCCCCGCAGTTGATTGAGCGCCTCAAGCCCTACGAGGCGGAGTACACCTTCGCCTCCGACGGCTATTCCAATGCCGTCACCCTCGGCTACAACGCACGCCGCTACTTTGCTGTGTTCGGCGTCGGCAGCAGTCACGCGCGCCACGACGACATCCTTACCGACTGGCAGGCCCTCGACGGTAAAAATATCCTGACCCTGCGCAAGTCCGAGCCTACCCTGGCGGACTATCAGCCCTATTTCGCCAGTGTCGAAATCAAACGTTTCGAGGAGGCGGGCGCGCCGTTCTGGATCGTCCTCGGCCGCGGCTTCCGCTATGAGACCTATCGGGATCGCGTGTTGACCGAGATTCGCCAGCGCTGGTACGCGCTGCCCGGCTGGCTGCCGCAGACCCATTGCTATTTCTGCGATCGTTATTTCGGAGGCGAAACGTGCCGGCGCTCCTGAAGCTGTTGCGGCCGCACCAGTGGATCAAGAACGGCTTCGTTTTCGTCGGCCTGCTGTTTGGTCATGCCTGGAGCAAGCCGGAATATCTCGTTCCAGGTCTGGAGGCTTTCGTCGCCTTCTGCCTGCTCTCGTCGGCGGTGTATGTCTTCAATGACTGGCTGGACCGGGAGCAGGACCGCCTGCACCCACGGAAGAAGAATCGCCCCCTCGCCAGCGGCACGGTGACGCCGGCTGCCGCCCTGTCTCTGGCCCTGGTCTGTCTTGCCGGCGGTCTTGGCATCGCCTTCTCCGGCGCCAGTCAGGCACCATGGATCTTCATCGCCTATCTGGTGCTGAATGCCGGCTACAGCCTCGGCCTCAAGCATGTGGTGATTCTGGACGTGTTCCTGATCGCCGCCGGCTTCATGCTGCGCATCCTCGCCGGTACTCTAGGTCTCGGTATTCCACCAACCCACTGGCTGTTGCTCACCGGTCTGATGCTGACTCTGTTCCTCGGCTTCGCCAAGCGTCGCGCGGAACTGAATGCCCTGCTGGACGATAGCGCTGGCCACCGCCGGGTGCTGGAGCATTATTCGGAAGGCATGCTCGACCAGTTCATCACTGTCGCCGCCAGCGGCACGGTGGTGGCTTATGCCCTCTATACCGTGGCGCCGGAAACCAGTGCGCTTCACGGCACTCCCTGGCTGATCGCCACCTTGCCCTTCGTGCTCTACGGCCTGCTGCGTTATCTGTTCCTGCTCCATCGCCACGGCGGCGGCGGCGACCCGGCGCGGGATCTGCTCACGGACGGCCATCTGTTGGCTGCCCTGGCCGGGTGGCTGGGGGTTCTGTTGCTGCTAATGACCTGATCCGATGCACAGCACCTCGGGGCTGTTCTCCCCGGCGGAGGCCATGCGTTCCAGGCAGTTCAACACCTCTACGCTGGCGGCTTCCATGCGGTCCAGAAGTTCCAGGCCGGCATCGAACTGGCCGGCGTAGAACTTTTCCACCGCCTCGCGGCCGCAGCGATGCACGGCCTGGTGGGGCGTTTCCATCTGGCTGTAGCCGTCCAGACGCGAGAAGCAGCCGCGTCCTTCGCCCTCGTAATACCACTTGCCGAGGCGGCAGCCGGTGTGGCTGGCGAAGTCGGCGGCGGTCTTCGGTGAAACACCCATGAAGACCTTGTAGATCTCGAACTTGAACACCAGGTGGTCGATCTTCGCCAGTTCGGTGAAGCTGCGCAGGGCAGACTTCGCCACCGCGCGCTCGATGCGCTGGGACACTTCGATCATGTTGTTGATGTTATCCGTTGCCTGGCTGCCATCGGTACCGAGGCTTTCAGCCTTGCGGCCGAGGACTTCCATGCTGTCGAGGGCGGCTCGGGTGTCAGTCTGGATGGTGCCGACCAGGCTGCCGATCTCGCTCGTCGCTTTGGCAGTGCGCTCAGCCAGTTTGCGTACCTCGTCGGCCACCACCGCGAAGCCACGCCCAGCCTCGCCGGCCCGCGCTGCCTCGATGGCAGCGTTGAGGGCCAGTAGATTGGTCTGGTCGGCGACGTCCTTGATGAGATTGAGAATGCCGCCAATTTTCTCGGTGCTCTGATTGAGTCCCACCACCCGCTCCATGGTGTGGCGGGAGTTCTCCGCCAGAGTGGCGATTTCACGGTTGATGCGGTCCATGATGGCATTGTTGCCGGTGGAAACCTGACCGGCCTGGAGCACTTCTTCCTTTTCCGACTTCAGGGTGTTGGCCATGGAGGCCATGGATTTCTGCGAATCGGCTACCGTGGCGCCGAAGCGTTCCATGCTTTTCAGCAGCTTTTCCCACTGGTCCGCCGCCTGGCTGGCCGACAGATGGCGTTCGTGCTCCTGCTGGTTGTCTGCTTTTGCCGTCGCCAGTTGCTGGCGCAGAGATTCGCTCTCCGCTTGCGCGGCCGCCAGTTGGCTTTCCAGTTGCTGTTCCCTTAACTTGTCTCCGCCTCCGAACCATCCCATTACGGTCTCCCCCGAGCATAAGTAGGTCACGAAAGGCTTACTTATATATCAACTGGATAAAAACAGAAAGCGTCGGCCTGTGACGAATGTGCGGCGTGGCGCACTGCAAAAGCCGTCACGACGGACGACATGGCTATAATGAAGACGCCATTCCTTGGAGGGCGCCATGTCGGATGCTGCGGGAAAAGATCGCTTTGCCGAATTCGAGAACCTGGGGGACGCCCAGGCTTTCGTTGAACGCATTCTCGACGTTATCGAGCGCATCCAGCTATTCGAGGGCTTCACCCGTGAGGAGATTGGCGTGTTTGCGCGCTACCTCCAGTGCTACCGGGCACCCCTCGGCAGTCAGGTGATCTGCGAGGGCGATGCCGGCGACTTCATGCTGCTGCTGATTGATGGCTCCATGGAGATCGTCAAGAAATCCATGGGTGGCTTGCCAGCCCGCATCGGCACCGCCGGTCCCGGCAAGACCCTGGGTGAAATGTCACTGATCGACGGCGAGCCCCGCTTCGCCACCTGCATCACCCTCGAAGAGTGCCTGTTCGCGGTCCTCGACCGTGACAGCCTGACCCGCATCGTCACCGAAGTGCCGGCCCTGGGGGTGAAAATCCTCATGGAGCTGCTGATGTTGCTCAACCAGCGTCTGCGCAATGTCAGTGGCCAACTCATGCGCTGCATGGAAGACCGCAAGCTGCGGCGCATCTAGTGCGCGTCTAACGCTCATGACGGCGATAGCCACCCTCTGATGATGAAACACGCGAAAGGCGGCATAAAGTCCCGCCCCCTCCCATCCTCCCCCTCGCGGGGGAGGCTATCAGTTTGCTCGCTGCGCTCGATGTATTACCCCGCGCTCGTTTTTGTTGTTTCACGCTAACACTTCTTAACTGAAGTTGTTCCCTGACGCGATGCGTCACCGGCAGGAACTGCCGGCCCCCCGCTTTCATTCCCCATTTTTCAGATTGCGCCTTGTCAAACCAGACGCCGGGCGGGGGAAGTTTTTGCCGCTCCGATGACGGTGCCAGCCCGGAGCGACGGCGCGACGGTGGATCGGGTCCCGATGGCCTTGTCTGCGCGCCATTTTCTTAACATGACTTAACCAAGCTTTACATCGGGAGCCCTGTATTGGCACGGTTTCCGGCCGATGTCTTGCATAGGCATCGGTGTGTTTCGCAAGTCAGCGAGTCCGCCGGCGTTGCGAATTACGGAGCGAAGGTGGCGGGCTTTTTCGCCGCCATCCAAGGACAAGGTCTCGATAAAGGAGCAAACCATGAGCAGCATCAGTAGCGTAGGGAGCTATGCCAGTAGCGCCATGCAATCCATGCGGCGACCCGATCCCTCGAAGATGGCCGAGGATCTGTTTTCCAAACTGGATACCAAGGGTCAGGGCTATTTTGAAAAGAGTGATCTGACCGCCGCCCTGAGCAGCATTTCATCTTCCAGTGGCAGCAGTAGTAGCAGCGCCAGCGCCGATGACATCTTCAGCCAGATTGACAGCGATGGGGATGGCAAAGTCACCAAGGACGAACTGTCATCCACACTGCAAAAGATGGCCGACCAGATGGACGCCCAGTTCGACAGCATGCGCATGAAGCAAGCCATGGGCGGCCAGGGTGGCCAGGGTGGCCAGGGTGGCCAAGGTGGTCCGGGAGGCGCCGGCGGCATGCCACCGCCGCCGCCTCCGGGCAATGATTCCGGCTTCACCAAGGACGAGCTGAGCAGCCAACTGGAAGAAACGGGTTCCTCCGACAGCCAGCGTTCCTCCCTGATCTCGAAGGTGGTCAATAACTTCGACGAGGCAGATACTGATGGCGACGGCAAGGTCAGCTTCAAGGAAGCCATGGCCTATGACCAGAGCACCCAGTCGTCCTCGGCTTCTTCAAGCGCCAGCAGTTCATCCTCGTCCAGCGACTCATCTTCGTCCTCCAGCAGCGACGATCTCAATGCCAAGGTGATGTTGCAGATCATGCGCCTCATGCATGCCTATGGCGGCGGCGACAGCAGCAATGCCAATGCTTCCGTCGGCGCGTCGGCGCTCTCCGTATCGGCCTGAGCCGCCGTTCGATGGACCTCAGGGGCCGGCCGGGAGTCGGCCCTTTTTCCGTGGTTATCGGGATCGCCTTGATATCATGATGTCGTGAACACTACCGACCGGATCGCCGCCGAGACCTTGTATTTCGAGGGTAATCGCCGCATGGCCGAAGGTGATGCGGTTACTGCCGACGTGTACTTTCGTGATGCGATTCGCCGCGCGCCGGACTTTGCCGAAGCCCACGCCAATCTGGCCCTGCTGCGCGAACGGGCGGGTCAGACCGCCGAGGCGGAAGCCCTCTATCGCCGTGCCATCGTCCTCAACCCGGACCATGCCCAGGTGCACCTCAATCTCGGCGCACTGCTCGCCGGCGGCAAGCGCTTCGCGGAGGCCGAGGCCGCTTATCGCTGCGCTCTGGAACTGGATCCCCACTATCCCGGCGCCTGGTCGAATCTGGGGGTGTTGCTGGCCTGCATCAAACGGGAGCGGGAGGCCGAGGAGTGTTATCGCCAGGCCCTGGTTTTTGAACCTGACCACGCCAATGCCCGCTTCAACCTCGCCTACCTGTTGCTGCGTCAGGGACGCTACCGGGAGGGCTGGTCGTGCCTGGAGGCGCGGGACTGGTATGGCGTTCTGGCGGCGCGCTTTCCCTGCCCGCGCTGGCAGGGGGAGCGGGTTGCCGGCAAGGCGCTGCTGATCGGCATCGAAGCCGGCCACGGCGACATGATCCAGTTCTGCCGCTACGCCGCGATGGTGAAGGAACAAGGCGCGGCGCGGGTGGATCTAGTCTGCCATCCGGCGCTGAAGACGCTGTTCGAGACCCTGGCGGGCGTGGATGACGTGATTTCCCTGGCCGACGAGCTGCCGGCCCGGCACTGGGATTTTTGGGTTCCGGCCCTGAGTTTGCCGTTCCATTGCGATACCCGTGTCGACACCATTCCGGCTCGCCTGCCGTATCTGAGCGCCGATCCGGAACGCATGGCGCGCTGGGCGCCACTGCTGCCAACGAGTGGGCTGCGCGTCGGCCTGGTCTGGAAAGGCAATCCGCGCTTCGAGAACGACGCCGACCGATCGCTGCCGGGACTGCAAACTCTGGCCCCGCTGGGGACGGTGGCAGGTGTTGGCTTTGTCAGCCTGCAAAAAGGCGCCGGTGAGGAAGAGGCCCCGGCGCCGGGCTTGGCTGTGACCGATCTCGGCAGCCGCATCGACGACTTCGCCGATACCGCCGCCATCGTGGCCCAACTCGATCTGGTGATCTGCGTCGACACCGCCATTGCTCATCTGGCCGGCGCCCTGGGCAAGCCGGTCTGGGTGCTGCTGCCCTGGTTCAAGACCGACTGGCGCTGGCGCGCCGCGGGTGACGCCTCGCCCTGGTATCCCGGCGTGATGCGATTGTTTCGCCAGGAGGCGGGCGACTGGGCGCCGGTGGTGGAACGGCTGGCCGACGAACTGGCGGCCCTCAGTGCCCAGCCGCGCTTCTGACCGGCCTTCATCCTTCCGGAGGTTACCGTGCCGGCGCCGGGCCGGGACGCGGCGACATGCGCTCATCGAGTTGCTTGCGCTGCTCGGGCGTCAGCAGCTTCATGGTCTGCTGGTCGAGACGGGCCAGGATCAGGGCTGATTCGGCGTTGGCCTTGGCGCCGATCTCGGCCAGGGCCTTGGCCTTGCCGTCATCGAAGTCGGCACCCCGGGCCAGGGCATGCAATTCCTCGCGGGACTTGCGCGCCGTCTTTGCCAGTTCGCGCAGCTTCGGCGCCTGGGCGTGGATGAGGCTGAAAATCTTGTCCTGCTGCGCCTCGCTCAGTGGCAGGCCATGGAGGTGGGGCGGCAGCGGAGCGGCAAGCGGGTCGCCGACGGGGCCAGGCAGCGGCATGCCCGGGTCGCCATGGTCGTGACCATGGATCGGCGGCGGGTTGCCGCCGCAGTGCTCCGCGTCGGGCTGGGCGACGCTGGTGAGGGGCAGGGCCAGAACACTGGCGACAAGCAGGGGGCGAAGCAATGATCGGGGGCTTCTCATGGTGGATTTCCTCTGTCCGGGTTGATGAAGGACGTCGCGGCTAACGCGATGTCGATGACACGGATGTCATTTTTCCCCGGCAGCCGGTGAAGCGGCGTTAAGGGCGGGTAAATCCATGTAAAGAAACCGCCCGGAGGATGACGTGCGGGCGGCTTTCCGGGCGAGCAAGGAAACTTAGCGTGAAACTACAGGAATGAGCGCCGGGTGATATTCGAGCGCAGCGAGCAATTCAATAGCCTCCCCCGCGAGGGGGAGGATGGGAGGGGGCGGGCCTCTATGCCGCTTTTCGCGTGTTTCATCATTGGCGGGTGATATCGCCGGATCATGAGCCTTAGACCCGGAATGCGCTTACGGCAGAGTGCGTGTGCGCCGCCAGATCCTTGAGGAGGAGCGCGGTGTCGGCGGCTTCGCGCGTGGCAGCGCGGTTTTGCTCGGCCATCTGGGCGATCTTCTCGACATTCACCGCGATCTCGTTGCTGGCCACGCTCTGTTGCTTCAACGCGCCGGAAATGTCGTTAACGCCATCGACGACTTTTTGCGCCCCGTCGCTGATATTGAGCATGGAATTGCTGGCTTCCCGCGCCATGTCGAGTCCGTGCCCGAACCGCGACACGGCTTGCTGCATGGCGCCGACGGACGTGGCGGCGTTGCTTTGCACGGCATCGATCATGCCGGTGATCTCGGTGGTTGCCTGGGCGGTGCGTTCGGCGAGTTTCCTGACTTCATCGGCAACCACGGCGAAGCCGCGTCCCTGGTCACCGGCGCGCGCCGCCTCAATGGCGGCATTCAGCGCCAGAAGATTGGTCTGGTCGGCGACATCCTTAATTACCTGGACGATGCTGGATATTCGCTGCGAACTGTCGCCCACGGCCTGGATGGCGTGGGCCGCGTCGGCGACGATGGTGGAAATCTGCTGCATTTCCGTCACCGTGTCCTCGATGATGTGCCTGCCGTCCTGGGACAGATGATCCGTCGTCGACGTGACGGTGAGCGCATCGGCGGCGCGGTCGGATACGTGGTTAATGCTGACGGTCATTTCCTGCACCGTGGCCGCCATGGAGGCAGCGGCCCCGCTCTGTTCCGCCGTGGCGCAAGCGACTTGGGTGGAGGTCGCGGCGAGTTGGGCCGCTGACGAGGCGACGCCTTCAGCATCGGTTCTTAGCTGGCCTACGATTTCGCGCAGCTTGACCTGCATGATCTCCAACTCCTTGAGCACGTCGCCTATCTCGTCGTTATTGATGTTGCCGGTGGATGCCGTCAGGTTGCCGTCCGCCACTTCGCGGGCAAACTTCAGCGCTTGGACCAGGGGTCGCTGAACAGAGCGGCGGATGATGAGCACGGCGGCTCCGAAACCGCAGGCCATGCCCACGAGAATCAGCGCAATGGCGAGTGTCCGGATGGCATGGTAGGCCGCCTGGGACTGATTGAACTCATGCTTGGCCACGTCCAGTTGCACCACCACCAGCTTCGAGAAAGAGTCGGAAACAGGGTCTATCGCCGGATAGAGATCGTTGGCGGCAAAGGCGGCAATGTCCTCGATGCGGGCTTCCCGCAGCATTGGCTTCAGTTTCGCCACGGCCGCATCGGCGGCTTTCATGCGCGGCTCAAGCTCGGCGATCAGTTTCTTCTCCTCGTCGACCAGAATCGTCCCCAGATAGGTTTTCCAGCGCTCGTCGATCAATTTCTCGGCCTGCTCTACCATGGTCAGGCCGTCTTTTGGCGTCATGCGACCGTTGCGTACCTTGTGTGTGGTGTCCACGATATTGACCGCATAAGCGTCGGCGATGTCTTTCAGGTCGCGCAAGGGCACTACGCGATCGCTATAAACGGTATCGAGTCCGGTCACCGCCATGTCCATGCCGTACAGGCCCACGCCGCCTACGGTTGCCGCCAGTATCAACAAGACGCCCACGAGCGAATAGAGTTTGGATGCAATTTTCATGGCCCTTCCTTCCAATTCCAGTTGCTGAACAAACCGTGGAATGACGCGCTGGATCGTGACGCTGAGCGAGGCGGGGTCGTTTCAAAACATAAAAACCTTGCCATAAAGGACGCACAGCCATCATGGGATTTATCCAATATAGAACATTGCTATAAAAATGCCCCCCAATTTTCTAAAAGCGTATTTTGGGTTGAAGTTTTCGCCGTGAAGGGGCTTCGCTGAGCGCCGATCAGCCTCCTATCGCATTAGGAGAAGCCTCAAGAAGTCTGAGTAAGCTGCTGAGTTCTAATGAGAGTATGCGTTCGTGTTTCGTGCGAACGTCATGCGGCTGCGGGGCGTGGTCGGCCCATTTCGCCCTGATCGGCGCGCTGGCAGGTCTCGTGCGTCAGGCGTTCTTTCCCTTTTGCCACAGCACATCGTCACGGCCGGCGATCTTGTTGAAGCTGCGTCCGAGGACGAACAGCAGATCGGAGAGTCGGTTCAGGTAACGGCGGCTGATGTCCGATATGGTTTCGCTGGCGGCTAGAGTCACCAGACAGCGTTCGGCGCGGCGGCAGACGGTGCGGGCCTGGTGGGCGAGGGCGGCGGCGCGGCTGCCGCCGGGGAGGATGAAGTCCTTGAGGGGGGCCAATTCGCCGTTCCAGCGGTCGATGGCGGCTTCCAGGTTGTCCACGTGGCGCTCGGTGAGCAGCACATAGCCGGGAATGCAGGTTTCGCCGCCGAGATCGAACAGGTCGTTCTGCACACCGGCCAGCAGGTTGCGGATGTCTTCCGGCATCTCCTCACAGAGCAGAACGCCGATCACCGCATTCAACTCATCCACATCGCCGAGGGCGGCAATGCGGGGCGAGTCCTTGGCGGTGCGCGAGCCGTCGCCGAGGCCGGTGGTGCCGGCGTCGCCGGTGCGGGTATAGATTTTCGAGAGGCGGTGACCCATGGCCGGGCAAACCCTCAGTGGCGGGGAAGGCCCGGATTATCCCAGAATCAGCGGGCCAGGATGGGCATGCCCAACAGCGGCCAGAAACTCACCAACTAGCCCGGCATCGCGGGGTTCGGCGTCGCGCTCCTGGATGGGGGCTTGAGCGGATCATCCTCGTCGGCGTATTCGGCGCGGGAGTAGATTTTCTCCAGTGCCTGCTCAGCGTTGGAGAAGAAGCGCTTCTCGCCGATCAGGTTCCACAAGCCGGTGGCCCGCATCACGTCCAGTACCTGCTTCTTGAGCCCGGAGAACAGCACCACCACGCCGGCTTCGTTGAGGCGTTCCACCAGGTGGTGGATGACCTCCTCGCCGGAGGCGTCCAGATCGTTGATGCCGTCGCCGACGATCAGCACATAGGGCGCCTTGGGGTTCTCGGCTACGGCGCCCAGCACCGCGTCCTCGAAGTAGGAGACGTTGGCGAAGTAGAGGCGGCCGTCGAAGCGAATGGCCGTCACCACATCCGAGGCCGGCAGGTTGTTGATCTTGGCGTCCCGCAGTGTGCCGTCCTGGAAGCGGCCGAGAATGGCGACCCGCGGCTTCATGGTGTTGTAGAGGAACAGCACCAGGGCCAGGCTTGCGCCGACCATGATGCCCTTGTCCAGGTGGGGTGCTGCCACCAGGGTGATGACGAAGGTAACCAGGGCGACGATGCCGTCCAGCTTGCTGGCTTGCCAGGTGTGCTTGAGGGCGGCGGGGGTCACCAGGCCGGTGACGGCCAGCAGGATGATGACGGCCAGCACCGCCTTGGGCAGGTGGTAGAGGTAGGGCGTCAGGAATAGCAGCACCACCGCCACGAAGATGCCGTTGAAGACCATGGCGAAGCCTGTCTTGGCGCCGGCCTGGAGATTGATGGCCGAGCCGGTGAAGGAGCCGCAGGCCGGGTAGGCCTGGAAGAAGGCGCCGCCCAGGTTGGAGAGGCCCTGGCCGATCAGTTCCTGATTGGGGTCGATCTTCTGCTTGGACTTGGTGGCCATGGCCTTGGCCATGGAGATGGACTCCATGAAGGCCACCAGGGCGACGATGATGGCCGCCGACAGCAGGGAGAGGATGGCGTCCAGGGTCAGGGTGGGCAGGCGGAAGGAGGGCAGACCGGAGGGGATGTTGCCCACCACGTCGCCGCCACCCATCAGGCGCATCTCGCCTTTTTCAATCTTCTTGATGTGCCAGTCGCGGCCATCGGTTTCGACGCCGGCCGGCACAGCCCCCTTGGCGTAGAGCTGGGCCGGCGTGCCATCGGCGGCTTTGGACTGCTCGAAGTTGAGGCGGTTGATCTGGCGGCTGCGCACCTTGTTCTGACTTTCCAACGAGGACAGGGTCAGGCGGGCCAGGTCGATTTCGTGACGCAGATCGGCGGCGGCGCGGGCATCGCCGGCCTTCTCGACGGCGCGTAACTGGCCGGACTTGGCGGTCAAGTCGGTGGACAGGGTCTTGATCTGGTTGTCGGCAGCGGCATAGCCGGCCACCAGTTCCCGGGTGGCGGGGTCCACGATCTGCTCGGGTTTGGCCTTGCTCTTGTGCTCGAAGCCGATGGCGACACTGACAATGGTGGTGATGACCACGGCGACCAGCACACTGGGCTTGGAGAGCATGGGAATCTTTTTCAGCACCAGCATCAGGGCCAGGGCGAAGGCCGACATGGCCAGGGTGGGCAGGTGGGTCTGGGGCAGGTAGCCGAGCATTTCCCACATGTCGGCCAGGAAGGAGTCGCTGCGGCCCTTGGGGATGCCCAGCAGCATGTCCAGCTGGGAGGCGGCGATGATGATGGCCGCGGCATTCATGAAACCCAGGATCACCGGGTGGGAGACGAAGTTAACGATGGTGCCCAGCTTGATGGCGCCGAGAGCGAACTGAATGACGCCCACCATCAGGGTCAGCAGCAGGGCCAAACCGATGTAGTCCTCGGTGAACGGTACTGCCAAGGGGGTGACGGCGGCGGCCGTCATCAGGGAAACGATGGCCACCGGCCCGGTGGCCAACTGCCGGCTGGAACCCCACAGGGCGCCCAGAATGGCCGGCACGAAGGCCGTGTAGAGGCCGAAATAGACCGGCAGGCCGGACAGTTGCGCGTAGGCCATGGCCTTGGGCACCAGCACCAGGCCGCCGGTGATGCCGGCAATCAGGTCGCCGCGCAGGATGATCGAATTGATCGGGAACCAGGCCAGGAAGGGGAACAGGCGCAGCAGCAACTTGTTGGCGAACATCGGAATCCTCGGGAGGTGGCCGGGTGCTGCCGAGGAGAGAGTCTGCTGATGCAGATGGCAGCACGAGTATTGCAAAGGGCAACATTTTATCCCGAGTGCTGCGCAAGAGGGCTGAGAGATGCGTTATACGCGCATCACCCGCGTCTATTTGCGAAAGGGGAGGATCAGATCAGGCGGTTGTTTTGCAGCCGCTCGGCCACGTAGGCGGTCTGGCGGGTGTTGCGGGCGTCTTGCATCGCGGTGGAAATGGCGGCGAAGCGGGCCTTCAGGCGGTCGGTCCAGGTGGGGCGCATGGGGATTCTCCTCGGTGGGGTTGTCGGGAGTTCCGCAGCATTCGTGCCATCGCACGGGTTGCGCTATAACTCCATGATCGTCCAGGAGAAAGTCCGGGAGGTGGCAGTTGTGGCTGTTGCTCCCGCTGCTGCATTTTGCAATGGCCACCGGCATTGTCCGGTGCGCCGCCCTACTGATCCAACTGATAGCGCTTGAGCTTGCGCCACAAGGAAACCCGGTCGATGCCGAGAATTTGCGCCGCCAGGGTCTGGTTGCCGCCGGCTTCCAGGAGTACCCAGCGGATGTAGTCGCGTTCCTGCTCCTCAAGGGAGGGCAGGCGGCCTTCCTTCTTGCGGAAGGTGCGGATGGACAGTTCCCGCAGGTCGTCCGGCAGGTAGGCGGTTTCCACCGTGTCGCCGGTGGCGATGGCGACGCCGCGCTCGATGATGTTTTCCAGTTCCCGCACGTTGCCCGGGAAGTCGTAGGCCTTGAGGATGTCCAGGGCCTCGGGAGCGATCTCGGTGACCGGCTTGCCCATGCGGGCGGCGCATTTCTTCAGGAAGTGGTAGGCCAGCAGGGGCACGTCCTCCCGGCGCTTGGAGAGGGGCGGGATGTGCAGGTTCACCACGTTGAGGCGGAACCACAAATCCTGGCGGAAGTCGCCCCTCTTCACCATCTCCTGTGCATCCCGGTTGGTGGCGGCGACGAAGCGCACATCCACCTTGACGGGGCTGGTGGCGCCCAGGGGCAGCACTTCCTTTTCCTGGATCGCCCGCAGCAGCTTCACCTGCATGGTCGGCGACATTTCGGTGATCTCGTCGAGAAACAGGGTGCCGCCATCGGCCGCCTCCAGCAAGCCCTTCTTGTCGGCGCCCGCCCCGGTGAATGCGCCCTTGACGTGACCGAACAGCTCGTTGGCCAGCAGGTCTTCATTAAAGGCGCCGCAGTTGATGGCCACAAAGGGCTTGTCGGCCCGCTTGCTGTGATGGTGCGTGTACTGGGCGAACAATTCCTTGCCGGTGCCCGATTCGCCGGTAATCAGCACGTTGCAGTCGGTGGGTGCCACCTGGCGGGCCATGTCCAGCAGGCGCTGCATCTCTCCGTCCTGGGTGATGATGCGCACCTTGCCCTGGAAGCTTTCCACCTGCTCGCGCAGGACACGGTTCTCCTTGCGCAGGCGGATCTTTTCCAGGGCTTCGGCCACTACCTTGCGCACCTCGTCCAGGCGGAAGGGTTTGGCGATGTAGTAGAAGGCGCCATGCTTCATGGCGTCTACCGCCGATTCCAGGGTGGCATAGCCGGTGATGAGGATAACCTCCGTATCGGGGCAGGTTTCCCGGCAGCGTTTAAGCACCTGCATGCCGTCCACCTTTTCCATGCGCAGGTCGGTCAGCACCACGTCGAAAGCCTGCTTGTCCAGGTGGGCGAGGGCGTTGCCGCCACTCTGGGTGGCCACTACCTCGTAACCTTCCTTCTTCATTACATGTTCCAGATTGCGGACGGCGACCTTCTCGTCGTCCACGATCAGGATTCTTCCCTTGCTCATGATTTCTCCCATGGAAGCCGGACGCGGAACGTGGCGCCCCGGCCGACTTCGCTTTCCACGGCAATGCAGCCGCCGTGCTCCTCGATGATTTCAAAGACGATGAACAGCCCCAGGCCCAGCCCCTGACCCACGTCCTTGGTGGTGAAAAAGGGGTCGCATATCCGGGACAGCACGTCGGCGGGAATGCCGTGGCCATTGTCCCGCACGGCGATTTCCACGCTCTCTCCGCCGCTGTGCTGGCCGAACACCAGGGCGCCCTTGGGCAAAGGCTCGTTGGTGCGCCGGGCGGCGATGGACACTTCGCCGGCGCCATCCAGAGCCTCGATGGCGTTGCCCACCATGTTGATCAGCACCTGTTGCAGTCGCTGTCGGTCGCCGGTTATTTCCAGGCCATCGGGAATATCCACTGTAACCGTGACCTGGGCGGGAATGCGGCCCCGGATCAGGCGTAGGGTGTCGTCCGCCAGCCGGGCCAGGGGTAAGGGCTCCCGCTTGAATTCCCGGTCCCGGGCATAGTCGAGCAGGGAGCGCACGATGCGGCGGGCGCGCCAGGTCTCGTCGTCGATCTGGCCTAGAAGCTCTTTCTTGAAGGGAATGTCGTGGCCATCGATCTCCTCGGTCAGTATCTGGCAGGAGGTGCCGATGTTGGACAGGGGATTGTTAAGCTCGTGGGCGACGCCCGAGAGCAGGGTGCCCAGGGCGGCCAGCTTTTCGGAGCGCACCAGCTGGCCCTGGCGCAGCTCCAGTTCCTTGAGCACATGGTTGAAGGCCTCGGTCAGAGAGGCGATTTCCCGGTCTTCGACCGCCATGTCCAACTGGGTCAGGCGACCGGCGGCCACGGCTTCCATGCTGGCCTCCATTTCTTTCAGCGGGCGCCCCACCCGGCGGGCCAGCAATTGGCCGATCACCACCACCAGCAGGCCCACCAGCACCACCGAGCCGATCAGCAGGCGCCGGTGCCGGTCCAGCATGGTCTGGAGCGCCTGGCGCTCGGCCCGGGCCAACTCCTCGGCCAGGGTGACGATATTCTTGCCGGTCTGGCGGATATCGCCGGCCAGGGGGGCGGCGGCCTTGCCTCGGCCGTAGTCGGCCATGAGTTCGCCGTAACGGTCCAGGTCAGCAGCAAGGCGGGCGATCCGGCCTGTATCGGCCAGGCTCTCGAACAGGGCGCGATGGTCTCGCAGCAGACGGCGGCCTTGGGCCACATAGGCGCCGTTCTCCTCCAGGTCGGTGGTCTGGCGGTAGAGAAAGTAGTTTTTCTCGAAGCGACGGATTTCCAGGGTGATGCTGAAGAATTCGCCAATGTGTTCGCCCGCCACGATCTGCTCCTCCACCAGCCGCAATTCCACCAGGGAGAGCAGGGACAGGCCCACCACCAGGGCGGCGACGGCCGAATAGCCGGCGGTGATCTTGCGACGAAGGGAGTTCATGGTTGCATTGTGCAACGATAGTCCTTCATGGTGCAACAGGTCGGATTTATCGTCAAATTAACGTCAAGGCGGCGATGCAGCATCTTGAGTGTTGCTGTTTGCAATAGTTTAAGTTCCGGGATCTGACCTGCCATTTTGGCAGTTTTGACTGTTGATTCAGCACCTTGTACCCGGTTTGGCTGGGTTGGCACGGAAGCTGCGATACACCGGCCTCCGGTGCCCCTCCCCATGGCGCCCAATCGCCAGGAGTTGCTTGTCCATGTCTGGTCCCCAGTCCGAGCGCAAAGTGCTCCTCGCCATCCGCGAGGGACATCTGGATCCACGGCTGCTGGCTTCCGCCCGCAGCCTGTGCCAGCGCATGGATGCGGGTCTCGACATTCTGCTGCTGGCCCGTGGTGAGGGCCTGCCTGCCGAGGTGGCTGACCTGGTCAAGACTCTGCGGGAAGCCGGCGTGATGTATTCCCTGACCCAGAAGCCGGTGCTGCGTCGGCGCGACGTGGTCCAGTACGCCAACACCCACGAGTGCATTGCCACCGTGGTCATTGATTCCTTGGAAGGCTGGGAGAGTGTTGCCGCCGACCGGGCCTCCGATCCGTGGGCCGCGCTGGCCTGCCCCCTGGTCACCGCCGCGCCGCCCAAGTCCAAAGATTGACCCACGCCCATGAACATCTCGCCTAAAACCCTGTTTCCTTTCCTGCGCTGGCTGCCCTATGGCGGCGTCACCCTGCGCGCCGACTTCATGGCCGGTCTCACCGTGGCTCTGGTGTTGGTGCCCCAGTCCATGGCCTATGCCCAGTTGGCGGGCCTGCCGGCCTATTACGGCCTCTATGCCGGTTTCCTACCGGTGATGGTGGCCGCCCTCTGGGGGTCGTCAAACCAGTTGGGCACCGGGCCAGTGGCGGTGGTGTCGCTGCTCACCGCTTCGTCGCTGTCGGTGTTGGCGCCGCCGGGCTCCGACCAGTTCATCGCCCTCGCCATCATGCTGGCGCTGCTGGTGGGCGTCGTGCAACTGACGCTCGGGGTGTTCAAGCTCGGCGTGGTGGTGAACTTTCTCTCCCATCCGGTGATCGTTGGCTTCACCAACGCGGCGGCGATCATCATCGCCCTGTCCCAGGTTAACAAGCTGATCGGCGTTCCCATGGGGCGTTCGGAGCATTTCATCAACGACATCTGGGGCGTGGTGCAACAGGTGGGCGACACCCATCTGCCGACCCTGGTCATGGGCCTGGTTGCCATCGTCATCATGTACGGCATCCGCAAGAAGGCGCCAAAGTTGCCCGGCGTATTGATCGCTGTGGCGCTGACCACCGTGGTCAGCTGGCAGATCGGCTTCGAGCGCAATGCCAGCGAGAAGATAGTCGCTGTCGCCGATGCCGAGGCGCAGACCCTGCTGGCGGAGTTCGCCCGCATCGAGGGCCGTATTGGCGAGATCGAGGCTGAAATCGCCAAAATGAGCAGTGAGCGCGCCAAGGTCCATGAGCAAAAGGGGGAGCTGTCCCACGAGGTGGTAACCCTGGACCACGAGATCGACCTGCTCAAGCTCCAGCTTCAGGATCGCAAGAACGAAAACCGGGGCCGCAATCGCGCCATTCGCAGCTTCGTCTTCGAGCGCATTGCCGCCAGCGACCTTCAGCCGGCGCGTTTGTATCCCGAAGGCCGGCTGCCAGCGGGGGAGAAGGGCGACGGCCAGCGCTGGCGCATCAAGCGCGTCAAAGGTGACGAGCTGCGTCTCGCCAGCGGAGGCGAGGTGGTGGGCAAGGTGCCGGAAGGCGTACCCGCCTTCGCCCTGCCGAAGTTCTCCTGGGAAATGCTGCGCAGCCTGCTTTCGGCGGCAATCGTGATTTCCCTGGTGGGCTTCATGGAGGCGATTTCCATTGCCAAGGCCATGGCCGCCAAGACCAAGCAGCGTATCGACCCGAACCAGGAACTGATCGGCCAGGGGCTTTCCAATCTGGTGGGGGCCTTCACCCAGGCTTTCCCGGTGTCCGGTTCCTTCTCGCGTTCGGCGGTGAACATCAATGCCGGCGCCAAGACCGGCATGTCGTCGGTATTCACCGGCCTGTTTGTGCTGCTCACCCTGCTGTTCCTGACGCCGCTGCTTTACCACCTGCCCCAGGCGGTACTGGCGGCAGTCATCATTATGGCGGTGATCGGCCTCATCAATTTCGGCGCCGTCAAACATGCCTGGGAAGCCAACCGCCATGACGGCATTGCCTCCGTGGTGACCTTCTTCGCCACCCTGGCCTTCGCGCCGCATCTGGACAACGGCATTCTCGTCGGCGCCGGCCTCGCCATCGTGCTCTACCTGCTGCGCACCATGAAGCCCCGCGTCGCCATCCTCGGTCGCTATGCCGACGGCACCCTGCGCGACGCCAAGATTCACCATCTGCCGGCTTCCGACGTGGTGACGGCGGTGCGCTTCGATGGCCGCCTCTACTTTGCCAATGTCTCCTTTTTCGAGGACGCGATTCTGGAAGCCGTGGCCGCCAATCCGAAGGCCAAATACCTGCTGGTGGTGGGCGATGGCATCAATGAACTCGACGCTTCCGGCGAGGAGGTCATGCATCACGTGGTTGATCGCCTGAAGGGGAATGGCGTCCAGGTGGTGTTCTCTGGCCTCAAGAAGCAGGTGATCGACGTCATGAAGGCCACGGGCCTGTTCGATGTGATTACCCAGGCCAATATTTTCGCCACCGCCGACCTGGCTCTGGCGTCGATCTATGCCCAGGTCGAACATGGTGGTCAGGATGATGCCTTGCGACCGGTCGTGGGCTGATAGAATCGACGACTCCGCGCATCGCCACATACTTCTAATAACGCACTCTCCATGCCCGGCCTGCTCTCCATTGACGCTCTCTTGATCGCCGCCTGCTGCTGGCTGGCCATTGGCCTGGCGGGTCTGCTTGCGCCACGCAATTTCTTTTTCATCAGCAAGACCCTGTTCCCTCTCGGCGCCCTGGTCGGTGTGCTGGTGGGCCTGCTGGCGCTGGCTTCCCTCGGCCAGCGTCCCGAGGTGGCGGTGCTGGCGATTGGCCTGCCGGACCTGCCCTTCCACCTGCGTCTGGACAAACTCAACGCCATATTCGCCCTGCTGCTGGGCTTTGCCTCGGTGGGGATTTCCGTTTTCGCCGCCGGCTATTTCCGCAAGGGCGAAGGCGCCGCCCCTGGTCTGCTGTGCTTCTGGTATCACCTCTTTCTCGCCAGCATGCTGATGGTATTGCTGGCCGACGACGCCTATGCCTTCATGGTGGCCTGGGAAGGCATGGCGATGTCGTCCTACTTCCTGGTCACCACCGACCACCAGCATGCCGAGATTCGTCGCGCCGGCTACCTCTACCTGCTGGTCGCCCACTTGGGCGCGATTGCCATCCTGCTTTCCTTCGGCGTTATGACCTCGGGCAGCGGCGACTACAGCTTTGCCGGCATGCGCGCCCAGCATCTGTCGCCGATGTGGGCGTCCGTCGCCTTCCTGCTTGCGCTGCTCGGCTTCGGCGCCAAGGCCGGTCTGGTGCCGGTGCATGTCTGGCTGCCGGAGGCCCACCCCGCCGCGCCCTCGCCGGTGTCGGCGATGATGAGCGGCGTGATGCTGAAGACCGCCATTTATGGCCTGCTGCGGGTGAGCTTCGATCTGGTTGGCTCGCCGCTGTGGTGGTGGGGCGTCGTCGCCATGAGCGTGGGCCTGGTCACGGCCCTGTTCGGGGTGCTCTACAGCACGGTGCAAAGCGACATGAAGCGCCTGCTGGCCTATTCGTCGATCGAGAACATTGGCCTGATCGTCGTTGGCATTGGCCTGACCCTGATTTTCCACTCCTATCACATGGAAACGCTGGCGGCCCTGTCCCTGACGGCGGTGTTCTTCCACTGCCTGTCCCACGCCAGCTTCAAGAGTCTGCTGTTTCTGACCACCGGTTCCGTGCTCCACGCCACCAAGGAACGCAGCCTGGGCCGGCTCGGCGGCCTGATCCACCGCATGCCCTGGGTGGCCTGGCTGGCCCTGTTCGGTGTCGTCGCCAGCGCCGGTTTGCCGCCGCTCTCCGGCTTCGTTTCCGAATGGCTGCTGCTGCAAGCCTTCCTGTTCTCGCCCGGCCTGCCCCATCCCTGGCTCAACATGCTGGTGCCGGTGGCGGCGGCGGTGGTGGCCCTGGTGGCCGCCCTGGCGGGCTTCACCATGGTCAAGTTCCACGGCATCATCTTCCTCGGCCAGATGCGCGAAGAGAACCTCAAGGACGCCCACGACGCCGGTCCCTGGGAGAAGTTCGGCCTGGTCTGGCTGGCTCTGCTGGGCTTGTTCATGGGCATCTTTCCCTCGACCGTGATTGCCGTCATCGACGGCGCGACGCGCCAGCTTCTTGGCACGGGTCTGGCCGAGCAGGTGCGCGAGCATGGCTGGTGGATGCTGGCGCCCATCTCCCCGGAACGGGCCAGTTATCAGCCCCTGATCCTGCTCATCATCATCACCGCAGCGGTGCTGCTGGGCCGGCAACTGGTGCACCGGCTCTACCACGGCCGCCTGCGCCGCTCCCCGGCCTGGGATTGCGGCTACTTCTTCCAGAGTTCCCGCGCCCAGGACACCGCCGAGGGTTTCAGTCAGCCGATCCGCCGCATCTTCGAGCCGCTGTTCCGCATGCGCCGCCATTTCCCCACCATTCGCGACGAGAAGCCCTATTACAGCGTCGAGGTCGAAGACCCCTTCTGGCACTGGCTGTATCTGCCGGTGGCGCGCCTGACCCAGGCCATCTCCCTCCTCATCGCGCGCTTGCAGGGCGGGCGCATCGCCGTTTATCTGTTGTACAGCTTCCTCACCCTGATTCTTCTCCTGCTGGTGGCGCGGCCATGATTAGCATTTCCGGATTGATCGGCCAACTCTTTGCCATCGTGCTCGGCCTGGTGCTGGCGCCCCTGCTGTCGGGCTGGGTCGGCATGTGCCGTGCTTGGTTCCAGAACCGCTCGGCGCCGCCCCTGTTCCAGCCCTATTACACCCTGCACAAGCTGTTCCGCAAGGACGTGGTGCTGGCCCACGGCGCCTCGTCCCTGTTTCGCACCGCACCTTTCGTCATCTTCGGCTGCATGCTGGCCGCCAGCGCCATCATCCCCAGCCTGTCCACCGACCTGCCCCTCGCTCCCGCCGCCGACACCATTGCCCTGGTGGGTGTCTTCGGTCTCGCCCGCATTTTCATTTCCCTGGCCGCCATGGACGTGGGCACCTCCTTCGGCACCCTCGGCGCGCGGCGCGAAATGTTGATCGGCTTCCTCGCCGAACCGGCGCTGCTGATGGTGATCTTTACTACCGCCCTGATCTCCCAATCCACCTCCCTGACCACCATCGTCGAGACCCTGGCCCATCGCGACTTCGTCATCTACCCGAGTTTGGCCTTCGCCGGCATCGCCTTTACCTTCGTCTCCTTCGCCGAGAACGCCCGGGTGCCGGTGGACAACCCCGCCACCCACCTGGAACTGACCATGATCCACGAGGCCATGATCCTGGAGTATTCCGGGCGTCACCTGGCTCTCATCGAATGGGCGGCGAGTCTCAAGCTCTACGCCTATTCCTGCCTCGGCCTGGCCCTGTTCTTCCCCTGGGGTGTCGCCGGCAGCGACAATTTCATCGGTCTGGTGGCGGCGATTCCGGTGCTGCTCCTGAAGCTTGGCATCGGCGGCGTTCTGCTCGCCGGCATCGAGACGGTGAACGCCAAGATGCGCATCTTCCGCGCTCCGGAATTCCTCGGTACCGCCTTCCTTCTCGCCGTGCTGGGCCTGCTGGTACGCCTGCTGCTGGAGACCCGTGTATGACGGCCTTGCTTCCGTTCTCGACCCAGCTCATCAACCTGTTCGCCTCGGTGATTCTGCTGCTGGCCTTCTCCATGCTGGCCCAGCGCCGCGTCTTGCCGCTGATTAACATGTTCGCCCTCCAGGGGGCAACCCTTTGCCTGTCCACCCTCGTCGTCGCCTTCACCACCGGCCAAGCCCACCTTTACTGGTCGGCGGGGCTGACCTTGTTGCTCAAGGCGCTGCTGCTGCCCTGGATTCTGCATCGCTTGGTGCGCCGTCTCAACGTCAAATGGGACGTGGAATCCCTCATCAATATTCCCACCACCATGCTGGTCGGCATTGTCCTGGTGATGATCGCCTTCAATGTCGCCCTGCCGATTTCCCAGCTTTCCGAAACCGTCAGTCGCGGCACCCTGGGCATCGCCCTCGCCACGGTGATGCTGGCCTTCCTGATGATGATTACCCGCACCAAGGCGATTCCCCAGGTGGTGGGCTTCCTCGCCATGGAAAACGGCTTGTTCCTCGCCGCCACCAGTGCCACCTACGGCATGCCGATGGTGGTGGAACTCGGCATTGCCCTCGACGTGCTGGTGGGCGCCATCATCCTCGGTGTGTTCTTCTTCCAGATTCGGGAGCAGTTCGACAGCCTCGACATTCGCCACCTGGAAAAGCTGAAAGAGAACTGATGGATAGCTTCATCCTCATGCTCCTGGTTCCCCTCGTCAGCGGCGTCCTGCTGACGGTATTCGGCGAACGCAAATGGGCGCCCAATCTCAACATCCTCGCCAGCCTGTTCAGCTTCCTCGCCTCGGTGATGCTAACGGTCGAGATCGTCGCCAGCGGCCCGCGCATGGTTTTCGGCGAGTTGTTCTTCATTGATTCCCTCAACGTCTTCCTGGTGACCCTGACCACTTTCGTCGGCCTCACCACCAGCATCTTCTCCGGCCCCTACATGGAGAACGAGCGCGAGCACGGCAAGCTCTCGGTGGGACGCCTGCGGCTCTACAAGAGCATGTACCAGCTCTTCATGTTCACCATGCTGGTGGCCCTCACCACCAACAACCTGGGCTTCCTCTGGGTCGCCATGGAAGCCGCCACCCTGACTACCGTGCTGCTGGTTTCCCTCTATCGTACCGCGGCCAGTCTGGAAGCGGCCTGGAAATACTTCATCCTCTGCGGCGTCGGCATCGCCCAGGCCCTGTTCGGCACCATCCTGCTCTACTTCGCCGCCGAGCGGGTGCTGGGGGAGACCGGCAATGCGCTGTTGTGGACCCATCTGGTCGGCGTCAAGGGCCAGCTGGAGCCGACCATCATGGCCCTTTCCTTCATCTTCCTGCTGGTGGGTTACGGCACCAAGGTGGGTCTGGCGCCCCTGCACAACTGGCTGCCCGATGCCCACGCCGAAGGCCCGACGCCGGTGTCGGCGGTGCTCTCCGGCCTGCTGCTGAACGTCGCCCTGTATGCCGTCCTGCGCTGCAAGGTGCTGGCCGACGGCGCGCTGCCGAACGGCTTTGCCAGCGCCCTGATGATCGGCTTCGGCCTGCTCACGGTGGTCGTCGCCGCCTTCTTCCTGTCGCGGCAGAAGGACGTCAAGCGCATGTTCGCCTATTCGTCCATCGAGCACATGGGCATCATCACCTTCGCCTTTGGCATGGGCGGGCCGGTGGCCAATTTCGCCGGCCTGCTGCACATGACCATGCACTCCCTGACCAAGTCGGCGATCTTCTTCACCGTCGGTCACGCCACCCAGAAGACCGGGACGCAATTGATGGAGAACATCCGTGGTCTGATCCGCATCAACCCCCTCATTGGCTGGGGTCTGATGCTCGGCACCCTGGCGATTCTCGGCATGCCGCCCTTCGGCGTCTTCGCTAGCGAGTTCATGATCCTCACCCACGCCATGAAGCATTTCCCCTGGGCGACGCCGATCCTGCTGCTCGCCCTCGGCGTCGCCTTCGCCTCGATTTTCGGCAAAGTGCAGCCCATGGTCTTCGGTCATACCGAAGCCAAGCCGCTGCCCCATGCCCCGGCCATCACGCCGGTGTTCATCCATCTTGGCCTGGTGCTGATGCTGGGTCTCTACATCCCCCCGTTCTTCACGCGCTGGTTCCACGAAGCCGCGCGCATGATAGGTTGAGGCGGCCATGAAACTGCTCGGCCAGGACATCGAATTTTCCCCCCAAGGCGGCGTCGGCGCGCCGGTCTGGATCGGCGCTGCCGCCAGCGGCGCAGAGTTGCGGGCGTTCGCCCAGGCGGTCCACGCCGCCGATGGCCGCATGGCGGCGATCTGGGGCAGCGACTGCCGGCCCCACGGGCGCGGCTTTCGTCTTCATTGCGTGTTCGGCATCGACGCCGGTCATGCCTGGGTCACCCTTGACCTGCGCACCGAGGCCGCGATCTATCCCGACCTGGCCGACATCTTTCCCGCCGCCAATCGCATGCAGCGCGCCACCCGCGATCTGGTCGGCATTACCACCGCCAGCGGCGACCAGCGTCCCTGGCTGCGCCATGGCGGCTGGCCCGAAGGCTGGTATCCCCTGCGCCACGATGCTCCCGAACTTGGCGACTTCGCCAACGAAGCCACGGATTACGAGTTCGTTCAGGTCGGCGGCGAGGGCGCCCACGAGATTCCCGTCGGTCCGATTCACGCCGGCATCATCGAGCCGGGCCACTTCCGCTTTTCCGTCATCGGCGAGCGGGTGTTGCGGCTGGAACAGCGCATGGGCTACCAGCACAAGGGCGTCGAGAAGCTGTTCATCGGCAAGGATCTCGACTTCGGTGCCCGTCTGGTCGGCCGCATTTCCGGCGATTCCACCTGTGCCTACGCCTGGGCCTACGCCAGCGCGACGGAAGCCGCCTGCGGCGTCGAGCCGCCGCCCCGCGCCCTCGCCCTGCGCGCCCTGATGCTGGAGCGGGAGCGTATCGCCAACCATCTGGGCGACCTCGGCGCCCTCGGCAACGACGCGGCTCTGGCCTTCGGCCTGATGCAGTTCCTGCGCCTCAAGGAAGACTGGTTGCGCCTCAATGCCCAGGTGTTCGGCCATCGTTTCATGATGGATCGCATCGTCCCTGGCGGCGTCACGGTGGACCCGGACCCGGCCGCCCTGCGCGCCATCATTGACCAGTGTGATTTCATTCAGCGCGAGGTCGCCGAACTCAAGACGGTTTACGACGAGCACTCCGGCTTGCAGGACCGCTTCCTTACCACCGGCATTATCAACACCGATCTGGTGCGGGAGCTTTCCCTCACCGGCATGGCGGCGCGCGCCACCGGGATGCTGCTCGATGGTCGCGCCTGGCGCCAGGGCTACGAGCCGCCGCCGCCCTACGCCGGCCTCGGGGTACGTCCCGCCAGTGACGAGCGCGGCGACGTGGCGGCGCGAGTGGCGGTGCGCTTCCTGGAAATTTTCGAGTCCCTGCGCCTGCTGCGGGAAATTATCGTCGGCCTGCCGCCGGGAGCGACGCGGGTGGAACTGCCCCCTGTGCCCGCTGGCAAGGGCCTCGGCGTGATCGAAGGCTGGCGCGGCGAAGTGCTGGTGGGCGTCAATCTCGACAACGCCGGCAAGCTCGCCCGCGTCCATCCCCACGATCCCTCCTGGCAGGCCTGGCCGGCCCTGGAACACGCGGTACTGCGCGACATCGTTCCCGACTTTCCGCTCATCAACAAATCGTTCAACCTGAGCTATTCGGGAGAAGACCTTTGATTCCCCTGCTCAAGCGCGTCTTCCGCACTGGCATCCTGACCGAACCTCTGCCGACGGAGCAGGACGGCCTTAAGCGCGAGGTCGAGCGCCTTAACGACGAGATACTGCGTCTCCTCGGCCGCGCCCTCACCATCCGCGAAGTGGATGCCGGTTCCTGCAACGGCTGCGAGCTGGAAATCCACGCCGTCAACAATCCCTACTACAACCTCGAAGGCCACGGCATCAAGTTTGTCGCCAGCCCGCGCCACGCCGACATGTTGCTGGTCACCGGCCCGGTGACCAAGAACATGGAGAACGCCCTGCGCATCGCCTACGACTGCACCCCCGACCCGAAGCTGGTGGTGGCGGTGGGCGATTGCGGCTGCACCGGCGGCATCTTCGGCGAGAGCTATGCCAGTTGCGGCGCGGTGGAGAACGTGGTCCCCGTCGATCTGCGCATCCCCGGCTGCCCGCCGACGCCGCTGCAATTGCTCCAGGGCATACTCGCCGCCGTCCGTATCCGGCACTGAGCGCTGTCACCGCCTGGATGGCGGGTTTATTCGGACAAGCGGCAGCCCCCCGGTGGGGAGAAATAAGACCATAATGCGCTAACGGTCTATTCGGAGCAGGGTTTCCCGTCAGGGGCATTTCCCGGTTATGGACGAAGACAAAGCGTCGCCAGTCTCCAGCGAGTCCCCCTCGGACTCGGGTTCCGTTCGCCATTCCCATTTTCGCCCGCGCTTCAGCGCCAGCCTGACCCTGCGTCTGACCCTGGTGGTGGTGGGCCTGTTCCTCGCCACCCTCTGGGCTGCTGCCCTGCGCCTCTCCGACTATCAGGAACGCAAGCTGCAAGATTTGCTGGCGGCCCAGCAGTTGTCGAATGTCGGCTACGTGGCGGCGGACATCGAAGCCAATCTCCATATCCGCTTCGATGCGTTGAATTCTCTCGTTGAACGCATGCCCCCGGGCTTGCTCGCCGATCCGGCGGGTTTGCAGAGCTATCTCGGCGAACGTCGCGCCGCCTACGTTTTGTTCGACGGCGGTCTGTTTGCCGTCAGTGCCGATGGCGCCCGGCGTCTGGCCGGCTTTGCCCTCAGCGCCCCGGCCGATGTGGATGACTACCGCAACGTCTCGCCCTTCCGCGACGTCATCGCCACCGGTAAGGCGGCGGTGGGCGCGCCGCTGCGTCGCGCGGCCGATGGGCCGGCGGCCATCATCCTCGCCGTGCCGATCAAGGGGGCCAACGGGCGCCTGGTTGCGATCATGGCGGGGGTGACGCTGATCGGTTCCCAGCACTTCCTCGATCAGGTGACCTCCCACCGCCCCGGAAGCATCGGCGACTATCTGGTGGCGGCCCCCGATCACGGCGTCTTCGTCACCGGCTCCGATCCCGCGTTTGCCCTCCGTCCGCTGCCGGCGCCGGGCCGCAATCCGCTCCACGACAAGGTCATGGCCGGCTACGAGGGTTCCGGCCTCACCGTCAGTTCGGTCGGCGTCGAGGAGCTGGCCTCGGTGCGCCGGGTTCCGAGCGCCAACTGGTTCGTCGTCTCGCGTCTGCCGGCCAAGGAAGCCTTCGCCCCGGCGCGGGAGTTGCGAAACCTCATCCTCTCCACCTCGGCCCTGCTTTCCCTGGTGCTCGGGGCGCTGACCGTTCTGTTCGTGCGTCTGGCCTTGCGGCCCCTGCGTGACGCGGCCACCGCCATGACCACCATGACCCTCGGCGAAGCCGCCTTGCACGACCTGCCGATACAGCGGGAAGATGAAGTCGGCGCCCTGGTGCACAGTTTCAACCGCCTGCTCGGTTTGCTCTCCCACGAACGCGAGGCCCTGCGTGAAGGCGAGCACCGCCTGCGTCAGATATTCGAGACCAACCAGGCGGTGAAGCTGATTATTGACCCCAGCGATGGCCGAATCGTCGACGCCAATGGCGCCGCTGTGCATTTTTACGGCTACAGCCGGGAACGCCTGCTTTCCCAGTTTATCGGCGACATCAACGGCCAGACGCCGGAGCAGTTGCGGATTTCCCTCCAGCAAGCGGTATCCGGCGAACAGGCCTACTTCACCTTCCGTCATCGCCTGGCCTCGGGGGAAGTTCGTGACGTGGAGGTCTACAGCGGTCCGGTGAGAACCGACAAGGGTGTGTTGCTGAACTCCATCATTCACGACATCACCGAGCGCAAGCGCGCCGAGGACTCCCAGCGGCTGGCGGCGAATGTGTTCGAGTATGCCCACGAGGGCATCATCATCACCGACGTGAACGCCAACATCATCGACGTCAATCCGACTTTCACCGAGATCACTGGCTACACCCGGGAACAGGTGCTGGGGCGTAATCCGCGCCTGCTCAAGTCCGGCCTTCACGACAAGGCGTTCTACATCGAGATGTGGCGCATCCTGCTCCAGGACGGCTTCTGGCGTGGCGAGTTGTGGAACCGGCGCGCCAATGGCGAGGCCTACGCCGAACTGCTGACCCTTTCAGTGGTGCGCGATGCCGAGGGCGTCATCACCCACTTTGTCGGCGTTCTTGCCGATATCACCCAGCTCAAGGCCTACCAGGACTACCTGGAGCAGATGGCCCATCATGATCCCCTGACGCATCTGCCCAACCGCCTGCTGCTCGCCGACCGGCTGCGCCTTGCCATCGCCCAGTCGCAACGCAGCGGCAAGCTGCTGGCGGTCTGCTACATCGACCTCGATGGCTTCAAGGACGTGAATGACAGCTTCGGCCACGAGGCCGGCGACAAACTGCTGATCCAGGCCGGCAAGCGGCTTCAGGCCACGGTGCGCGCCGGCGATACCGTGGCGCGCCTGGGCGGAGACGAGTTCGTCCTGCTGCTGCTGGGGCTTCACGACATGGGCGAGTGTTCATCCACCCTCGACCGCGTCCTGGAGGCCATTGCCGCCCCCTACGACGTGGACGGCAACCTGTGCCGTGGCATCTCCGCCAGCATCGGCGTCGCTTTGTTTCCCCAGGATGCGGCTGAGCCGGATATCCTGTTGCGACACGCCGACCAGGCCATGTATGAAGCCAAGCAGGCAGGGCGCAATTGCTACCGCCATTTTGCCCCGCCCTGAGTTGGCGCTTTCAGGAGACCCCCATGCCCAGCCCCCTCGAACCCTCTGTCTTCGATCAACTCTTCCGTCAGGCCCGTACGCACAACGCCTGGATGGACCAGCCGGTAAGCGAAGACCAGTTGCGCACCCTCTACAACCTCATGAAGTGGGGCCCCACCAGTGCCAACTGCTCGCCGGCGCGGCTGGTCTTTGTCATCAGTGCGGAGGCCAAGGCGCGTCTCAAGCCCGCTCTGTTGGCGGGCAATGTGGACAAGACCATGGCGGCGCCGGTCACCGCCATCATCGGCATGGACATGGATTTCCCCGAATCTCTGCCGCGCCTGTTTCCCCATGCCGATGCCCGTTCCTGGTTTGTCGGCAACGCGGCCCTGATCGAGGCCACCGCCTTCCGCAACAGCAGCCTGCAAGGCGCCTACCTGATGCTGGCGGCGCGCAGCCTGGGTTTGGATTGCGGCCCCATGTCGGGTTTCGATGCCGCCCTGGTGGAGAAAGAGTTCTTCCCCGGCGGCCGCATCAAGGCCAACTTCCTCTGCAACCTCGGCTATGGCGATCCGACCGCGCTGTTTTCCCGTGGCCCGCGTCTCGACTTCGACGAGGCAGCGCGGATCGTTTAACGTAAAACAGCAGAAATGAGCGCTGGGTGATATATCGAGCGTAGCGAGCTAAGCGATAGCCTCCCCCGCGCGGGGGAGGATGGGAGGGGGCGGGTCTTTATGCCGTCTTTCGCGTGTTTCATCATCAAAGGGTGGCTGTCGCCGCCATGAGCGTTAGCGCCTACTGCGCCGGCGTGGTCGGCATCATGCGCTGCAAGAAGCCGCTGATGAGGCGCCACAGCCGCGGCAGCAGCCAGGCCAGGGCGAGGGCGAACAGCAGCAGCAACGCCAGGGCCAGCCAGGGGTAGGCGAGAATGATCCAGAGGCCGGTGAGGGTGATGACATCTTCGCCGGCCGAGGTGAGGACGTTGGAAATCGGTTCCGGCGACGAGTTGATGAGGGCGCGGGCGCCGGCCTTGGCGAAGTGGGTGCCGGCGGCGAGGGTGCCGCCGAGCAGCGCCATGGTCACCTGCCATTCCGTACCCTGGCCGCCGAAAACCATCGCCGCCAGGGCCGCACCGGCGGGAATGCGGATGAAGGTATGCACCGTGTCCCAGAGCGAGTCAATCAACGGCACCTTGTCGGCAAAAAACTCCACGGCCAGCATCAGGCCCGCGGCGCCCAGCACCCAGGTGTGTTCCAGGACGCGCAAGCCTTCCGGCAGTTGTACCCAGTCCAGACGTCCCGCCAGGCCGACGACGAACACGGCCGCGTAGAGGCGCAGTCCCGACGCCCAGCCCAGGCCGGCGGCCAGGGCCAGCAGGCTGGCAAGATCAACGGGCAGGTCGGACAGGTTCACGGTGTGTCTCCAGGCAGCGTGAACGCCAATCTAGCACAGTGCTGTGTGCCATATCCCTGGCGAATGCCAGCGAGACGTCATGCCCGTCGCTCATTTCTTCCGCCACCCGCCCGCTTCCTCCAGAACCCACCAGCCGGCGGGGCTCTGGTCTATCCATTCCTTGCCGAAGCTATAGGAGGCATAGGGCAGCCAGCTATTGAGGTCATCGCCGCCATGGCCGACGGCGGCGGAGGCCTGGGTGTAGAGCAAGGCCCGGTCACGGTTCTCGGCGCGCAGGAGTTGGCGCAAATCGTCTGACGGTGTGTCGGTGTGGAGGGCGACGAAACCACTCGATGTGTTGCCGATGGCGCCTTGCTCCAGCCAGGGCTTGAGGGCGGCATGGCGTTGCCGCAGACGCTGGATCGCCCGGTAGAGATCGCCGCCGGAATACAGCAGCTTGTCGATCTCCGCATCCGGCGCCTGGCTGTAAATCAGGGCCACCACCTGCTTGGCCTCGATGGTGGTGCCAGTGGCGGCGGTGTGGATGCTGAAGGTGTGGGTCTCCGTGCTCTGACAGGCGACGAGGCCGAGGAAGGCGACCAGGGTGAGCAGAGTCAGGGACTTGATTGGCGCCGGCATGGAGGACTCCTTGAGCGATGTAGTGAGAAGGGCTGATGTTAGCGCCAGGGCTACGGGCTTGGCATGGTGGCGATTCCAATTATGGGATAAGGCCGGATTTTTGCCGCTAATTCCTGGCATGGTCCCTGCTGATCCCGGGTTTCGCCATGTGGCGAAACCGCAAGGGAGTTCATCATGAAAATCTGCGAATCCAACCTGCAACAGTGCGCAACGCACAGCGAATCAAGCCTCACCTACTCTTACTTCGCCGCCAGCGGCGGCCGGTCCTTCAGCGACATCCTGGCCGGAAAGGCCGCCGTGGCGGCGGAACCCGCCGGCAAGGATGAAAAAATTGCCGCCGGCAAACGGGCGACTCCGGCCATCGCCAGCGTCGATGCCAGTTCTAGGGGTGAAGCCGAAGAGAGCGAGCATCTGCGCCTGCTGCATGTGTTGCACCAACTCTTTGCCGACATGCTGGCGACGCTGGACGGCAAGAAGTGCACACCGGTGGATGTGAAGGAGGCCGTGGGCAAGGTCAAGGCCGGCAAGGCAGAGGCTCCCGAGCGCCCAACCCTGCTGGCGTTCGACGCCGCCGACTGGACCATCCAGCGCACCGAGATGCGCATCGAACATGAAGACATGTCCTATCGCGCCAGCGGCACAGTGCGCACCGCCGATGGCCGCAGCATCGACCTGAAGGTGGATTACAGCCTCTCCCGCGACAGCGCGACGGTGACTTCCATCTCCTCATCCGCCATGGATGGTGTGTTGAAAGACCCGTTGGTGCTGCGCCTTGGCAGCGGCAGTATGCTTTCCGGCGACACCCTGCGCTTCGATCTCGATGCTGATGGCAAGGCCGAACAGATTGCCGCCTTCGGCGCCGGCTATGGGCTGCTGGCCCTGGACCGCAACCACAACGGCAAGGTGGACGACGGCAGCGAACTGTTCGGCACCCAGAGCGGCAACGGCTTTGCCGACCTGATGCAGTTTGACAGTGACCACAACGGCTGGATCGACGAGGCCGATCCGGTATTCGGCGATCTGTCGCTCTGGCTTCAGGGCGGCGAGGGCGGCAAGGCGGGTGACAAACTCCAGGGCCTCAAACAGGCTGGCATCGGCGCCTTGTCCCTGGCCGGCGCCGAGACGTCCTTCGCCCTCAAGCAGGACGGCAAGACCGAAGGCCAGCTACGTTCCACGGGCATCTATCTGCACGAGGACGGGCGGGCCGATCTCATGCAGCAGGTGGACCTCAAGATGGACTCGTGATCCAATCGCCGGTGACAGGCGGGAACTTCCCGCCGCCGCCGGCTTCAGAACTCCATGGACACGATTACCCACGCCCTTTCGGGCGCCCTGGTCGGGCGCCTGTTTGGCCGCCGCGAGGCGGCGTTGCTGCCCCCCGATCCGCTGCGTCCCCATCTGACGCCGGCCCAGGCCGTCACCGCCGGCGCATTGGCGGCCGCGTTCCCGGACTTGGACATCGTCGCCCGCCTCGGCGGCGAGTTGTTCTACCTCGCCAACCATCGCGGCATCACCCATTCCCTGATACTGGCGCCCCTCTGGGCGCTGCTCATCGCCCGGCTGATGCAGATGTTATGGGCCACAACGCGCCATGAGCCAGGAGGCTGGAAGCGCTTTTTCCTGCCGGTCTGGGTCGCCATCGTGGTGCACATCCTCGGGGATCTCATCACCCAGTTCGGCACCATGGTCCTCACGCCCTTCTCGGACCGGCGCTTCGGCTGGGGGACGACCTTCATCATCGACCTGGGTCTCTCCGGCATCCTCGTCGCCGGTCTCCTTGCCTCGGCGCTATGGCGGCGCAGCCGGACGCCGGCGCTGCTGGCCTCGGTGGCCGTGGTGGGCTGGATCGGCATTTCCGCCCAGGGTCAGCAGGAAGCCCTGGCGGTGGCGCGCGACTACGCGGCGCGCCAGGGTATGGCCGTGGTCGCCGTAGATGCCATCGCGCGGCCGGCGTCGCCCTTCAACTGGACCGCAGTGGTGGACGACGGCAACGCCTACCATACCGCCAACATCAACACCCGGCGCCAGGAGCGACTTACCGCCCGTGCCGAGGACAACATCATCCGCCGTTTTTCTGCTCCCTACCTGCCGGTGGCCGAGGCCGAGTGGCGGAGCGCGCCGCGCTTCGGCGCCGATGCCCGGCAACAGGAATTCGCCCGCATGGTTTTTCAGCGCCCCGAGTTTTCCTTCTTCCGCTGGTTTGCCCAGTATCCCTTCCTCGACGCGGTGAGCAACGAGGGTGGCGAACGCTGCGCCTGGTTCCTCGACCTGCGCTTCGAGACGCCGGGGCGGGAGACGCCGTTCCGCTACGGCCTGTGCCAGGCGGCGGGGGAGGGGACATGGCGCCTCTATCGCGCCGACGGCGGCGGCCGGCGCGCCTTGTAGGCTTGTAGGATTGTAGGGCGAGGCCTCAGCCGTTGTTATTGTTGTTGTTATTATTGTTGTTGTTATTGTTGTTACTGTTCTCGCGCTTTTTCTGCGTTGCCGAGGCGCCGCCCTGAGCCGGGCCGGGCATGGTCAGGATCAGGCCCGCAGTTCCCAGCATCACCAGCTTGCCGCCGCTGCCGTAGGCGTTGCCCTCAATCACCGAGATGGTCTTGCCGTCGCACCACACCGAACGCTTCTGGCTCTCCGTCGGCAGGGAAAAGCTCCTGACGACACGACCTTGCTCGTGGCAATAAATGGCGGCCTGGTGATGCACCGCAAACGTGTCGCGGCCGCCGTGGGATGCGAACCATTTGACGATCCACTCCTCGATGCCGGCCCGCAGCCGGCCGTCGGGAATGCGCAGTGCGTTGAGAAAACATTCGACGGAATAGGCGGTGCGTTCGAGTTGGTCGGGAGCCATGGCGGCGATCTCAGGGCAGGTAAAAGAACTCGATGTTCTGGAACGGCAGGTTGATGGCCTGGATGTGATAGAAGGCGTTGCTCTTCTGCTTCTGGTAATGATAGTCGCGTAGGGCGAGGGTGGTCAGCAGCAGGTTGTTGCGCACCCCGCGCTGGTAGAGATGGCGGTGCAGGGCGACGATGCCGCCGATATCGGCCATCAGCCAGGCCGCACCCAGGCGGTCGCTGGCATCGAGGCAGCGGGAATGCAACTGGTAGGTGAACAGGTGTTCCTGCTTGCTGCGGGCTTCGTCGCCATAGATCACCGGTGTGTCGCGCAGCATTTGCAGGTACAGGGTGTTGCGTATCGGTTCCGGGCAGGCCGCCGCCATCACCTCGCGGCGCACATGCAGTATCAGGCGGTCATGGTGTCCGAGGGTGTGCCAGTCGCTCCGTGGCTTGAGAATCTGGGAGGCGAGAGGAATCAGTTCGTCATTGACCTGAAGCACAAAGGCGTCGTCGCTGAAGAGGGCCTGCAACAGCGGGTCGGCGGCAATCAGGGCGGCGAGGGCGTTCTTGTCCTGATACAGGTCGCCTGGCAATACCACGTCGGCGCACGGCGTCGCCGGTGCGGCGGCGGCAAAGGCCAGGGCCGGATGTATCTCGCTGGCGTAGTCGCCGGCCACGACGGCCTGCTCCGCCGCTGCGGTGATCGGATAGGAGCGCGGCGCAGCGCCATAGAGGGCGCGTTGCAGGCCGCAGGTGTAGGAGCGGCCGCTGCCGGTCTGGTGCTTCACCACCGCACAGCCGGTATGGCACAGGTGCAGGTGGCCACAGGTGCGGCACTCGGTGTCAAAGCCGTGGGCCTGATGAACCGCCGCGATCTGGCGGCGGCCGTTGTCGAGAATCGCGTCCACCGGATCGGTGAAGATGTTGCCGTAGTGAAATTCCTCCAGCCCCTGGCCGCGCACACAGGAATACACGTTGCCATCCCCTTGCAGCAGGAAGAATCGTTCGCCGCAGTTGACCGCGTTGGTGCAATAGCTGGGCGTGAATTCGTCGAACCAATGGCGGCGCAGGCCCTCCTCCAGGTCGGTGCCGGCGAACGCCGCGTTGAGCGCGCCGTGGAGGGCGAGCTGCCGGGCCTCCGTGGCCGGCTGCAAGGCCGCGGCGCCCTTGGCTTCCCGATTGAGGGCCGAGGGAAAGGCGAACATCAGGTTGAACTGGTTCATGTCGAAGCCCAGTTCATCGTGCAGGTAGCGGATGTCCGCGATCAGGGCCGGAATGTCCTCCAGATGCTCGGCGCCCAGGGTGGCCGATATCTTTTTGGCGTGGGGATAGGCGGCCAGCAGGCGCAGGTTGTCCAAAGTCTGTTCCAGCCAGGGCTTGCCGCCCCGGGTGACCCGGTGGCGGGCGTGGAGGGCCAGGGGCAGGTCGATGCTGGCGCTGATGGAGACCCGGTGCTTCCTGAACAAATCGACCAGGGGCGCGAACCGGTGCAGGTTGGTCTTGATGTGGGGCGTCGATTTGCGGTGGCCCAGGGCGTTGATGGCGTCGAAGCGCTGGCGATAATGGTCGCGGATGACGAGAAACAATTCGTCAAGCACGTCCTCCGGCAGGGTCGTCACCTCGCCGCCATGGAGGGAAACATTGAAGGGCAACACGCCAGCTGCCTCGAAGGCGGCGAGGGCGTGACGCAGCGTGGAGACGGCGCGGGCGGCATCGTCTTTGAGCGTGGCCTGGGTGGTTTGCTCGCCCAGATAGCAGTAACTGCAACTCAGGTTGCAGCACAGGGTCGGCACATAGAGCAGGTGGATGTGGCGCTTGTATGACGGCGGTGCGCCGGCCTCGTCAATCACCGGGGCGTTAAGCGCTGACATGATCGTTTCGCGAAATGCCGTTCAGGTCCACCTCGGGGGACGCCCTCAAGACCTTTTCGATCAGTCGTCGCGACGCCTTCTCGAACTTGGCCTTCTTGTTGGCGGCGATCTTGAAGTCCTTGCGCGCGTTGGTGGGGAACTTGTCCCGCCGCAGGGTGAAGCTGCTATTGCTGGCGCAGACCAGCGTCAGCGATCCGGCAGCTGGCTCCAGCGTCATCGCCGTCACGTTGTTGAAATAGACGATGTCGTTGCCGCAAATCAGATAGCGCGGGCCGATGTAGAGCATCTTCGGCGCCGTGGCAAACACCAGCAGAGGCACCAACCAGGCGATCAGGCCGATGGGAAAGCCGACCAGGCTGATCGCCAGCGCCAGTACCAAGGCCACGCGCAGCACCCAGCGCCGTCGCGGCGTGATGACGCGACGCCCGGCGTGTTCATACTTGAATGCGGAAAACTTGCTCAGGTCCATGGGCAAATGATAGCCCGGGACAGCGACGAAGGCGTTACGCCACGGTTTGCACCAGACCGGCCAGGGCACAGGCGCCGATCACCCGCATGATGTCCTGCTTGTACTTCCACAGGGCGAGGAAGGCGGCGATGCTGACCACGGCCGCAAACCACTGGAAGCCGCCGCTGAAGCCTTGGGGCCAGAGTACGTGGTAGCCGAAGAACAGCGCCAGGTTGAAGATCACGCCGACCACGGCAGCAGTGATGCCGGTCAGCGGCGCGGTGAATTTGAGATCGCCGTGGGTGGCTTCCACCAGCGGGGCGCCGGCGAGAATGAACAGGTAGGAGGGCAGGAAGGTGAAGAAGGTCGCCACCGCCGCCCCCGCCGCACCGGCCAGCAGCAGGGCCTCGGGGCCGAACACTTCCTTGCTCCAGCCGCCGATGAAGCCGACGAAGGCCACCACCATGATGAGGGGGCCGGGGGTGGTTTCGCCCAGCGCCAGACCGTCGATCATCTGGGTTGCCGTGAGCCAGCCGTGGGTCTCGACGCCGCCCTGATAGACGTAGGGCAGCACCGCGTAGGCGCCGCCGAAAGTCACCAGGGCCGCCTTGCTGAAGAACAGGCCCATGTCCCTGAGCACGGGCGAGCCCAGCAGCACAACCATGGCGCCAGCCCAGAGCGCCAGTCCGGCCGACAGCAGCAGCATCAGGCGCGTTAGCGAGAAGCGGGCATGGGCCGGCGGCGGCGTGTCGTCGTCGATCAGGGCCGGTCCGTAGTGTTTCTCGCCGCTGCCATGGCCGCCGCCAGCCCGGAACTTGTCGGGCGCGACATGGCTGCCCAGGTAGCCCAGCATCCCCGCCGCCAGCACGATGGCCGGGAAGGGCAGGTCGAAGACAAAGATGGCGATGAAGGAGGCGGCAGCGAAGGCCCACAGCACACCGTTTTTCAACGCCCGACCGCCGATGCGCCAGGCGGAAAAGAGCACGATGGCGACCACGGCGGGCTTGATGCCGGCAAAGATGCCCTGCACCCAGGCGACGTGACCGAAGCTGAGATAGACCCAGGTCAGCAGCATCAACAGCAGCAGCGACGGCAGCACGAACAGAGTGCCGGCGATGATGCCGCCCCAGGTGCGGTGCAGCAGCCAGCCGATGTAGATGGTGAGTTGCTGCACCTCCGGGCCAGGCAGCACCATGCAGTAGTTGAGGGCGTGGAGAAAGCGCCGCTCGGAAATCCAGCGCCGTTTCTCAACCAGTTCCTCGTGCATCACAGCAATCTGCCCGGCCGGGCCGCCGAAGCTGATGCAGCCAAGCTTGAGCCAGTAGCGGAAGGCTTCCCAGAAGCTCGGGTGGGCGGGTGCGAGCGCGCTCGGCGGGGGAGTGGTCATGACAGTAAATTGACGGGAGAGTCTGGCAGAATGGTCCATGTTCGCACATTCGTTTGGGAACCACGCCATGAAAATTGTCCGGAGTCTCGTTGCGGTTTTTCTCGCTCTCGGCGGCGTGGCGTGGGCGGCCGGCATGGCGGAAACCACCTATCTGCTTCAGGTGCAGCCGGACGGCCACTTCAAGGTTTGGTACGCCACCGGGGAGAGTCATCTTTCCGACGATGAACTGATGGACATGGAGGTCGCCGCGCGGCCCGAAGGTGGTGCGGAGGTCGCCACCTCCGCCGGCCCGGCGCGGGCTTTCGATGTCAAGGAAGGCGTGGTAATTTCCCTCGTTGCTGCTGCGCGGGACAAGGAGCTGCTGGTGCTGCGCGATTCCTGCGGCGGCGTCAAGGCCTGGCATTCGGCAGGAAGTCATCCTCTCTCCGAGGACGAGCTGACCGAACTGGCGATTGCCGCCCTGCCCGGCGGCAGCAAGCGTATGGCGGTGAAGGCCGGTTACGCCAAGTCCTTCACCGGCCGCGCCGGCATCATGGTGGTGATCTGGAAACCGGTTTCCCTGTCCCAGCCGCTGCCCAAGCATTGAACGGAGCGGGGCCGGAGAGGTTCAGGCTGGGTGTGTTTAGGTCCCCCCCGGCATTGGGTCACTCACCGAAGGATGCGTTGTTTTCAGCTTCGCAAACCCTGCTTCCGCCGTATCCGCCGTGGTTGAAATGAGGTTTCCAGGACTACGGATGAGGCGGGGCGTCATGCCGCCTGGTGTGCAGAAGATAGAATCAGCGCAGTGAGTATAGATACTGCTACGTTTCGCGACTCCGTTGGCCAGCAACATATTCATGGTTATTCGCTGGGCCTCGCTCCTTTTGTTTTCTCTTTTGGGTTTGTCCATGGAAATTCTTTTTCTGATCTTCCTTATTGTGGTGAACGGCTTATTTGCCATGTCGGAGATCGCCCTCGTTACCGCCCGTCGTGCCCGGCTGAGCCGGCTGGCGGAAGATGGCGATGGCGCGGCTGCCGTGGCGATCACGCTACATGATGAGCCGACGCGGTTTTTGTCCACGATCCAGATTGGAATTACCTCGATCGGTATCCTCAACGGTATCGTTGGTGAAGCCGTGCTGGCCGAGCCGTTTGCCCTCTGGATGCATGGACTCGGCCTGGAGAAGGAAACCAGCAGCATTGCCGCTACCGGCCTGGTCGTGATCGTCATTACGTATATCTCGATCGTGGTGGGTGAACTGGTGCCCAAGCGCATTGGACAATTTGATCCGGAGGGTATTGCCCGACTGGTCGCCCGACCGATGCAATTCCTCGCCTTGCTCACTCTCCCCTTTGTCCGCCTGCTCTCCTTTTCGACCGATGCCATCCTGCGCATCCTCGGCCAACAGGAGCAACCCGGCCAAAGCGTCACCGAAGAAGAAATCCACGCCATGATTGAGGAAGGCTCGGAAGCCGGCGTGATCGAGGATCGGGAACGCGAGATGGTGCGCAATGTGTTCCGGCTGGATGACCGGCAGATTGGCTCGTTGATGATTCCGCGCGCCGACATTGTTTATCTCGACGTTGAGCGGTCAATAGAGGAAAACATGCAATGGATGGCCGCTTCCGATCATTCGCGATTCCCGGTCTGTCGTGGCGGACTGCATGACGTCCTCGGCATCGTCAATGCAAAGCAGTTGCTCAACCAGAAGCTCAAGGGCAATCACACCGATCTGGCGGCGCAACTCCAACCGGCTGTTTTCGTGCCCGAAACGCTGAACGGAATGGATCTGCTGGGTCACTTCCGTGCGTCCGGAATGCAGATGGTGTTGGTGATTGATGAATACGGCGAGGTCCAGGGCCTGGTAACGCTTCAGGATGTCCTGGAAGCCGTGACGGGTGAGTTCAAACCGCGCAATCAGGAAGATGCCTGGGCGGTGCAGCGTGAGGATGGCAGTTGGCTATTGGATGGCCTGATCCCGATTCCGGAACTCAAGGATCGGCTGGAGTGGAAATTCGTTCCCGAGGAAGACAAGGGCCGCTACCATACCCTGAGTGGGCTTGTCATGTGGCTCCTGGGGCGCCTGCCGCAAACCGGCGATAAGACGGCCTGGGAGGGGTGGGAACTGGAAGTGGTCGATCTCGATGGCAAACGCGTCGACAAGGTGCTTGCAACGCGACTCTCCGAGAAAACCGAATTACCGGCAGGTGCATCTCCAGCCAACGATAATGCCACCCCAGACGCATAGTGGATAGCCTGATTCCGTTATAGGTTTCAGGCTCCAATAAGGTTTTGTTTTCCTCTGCGTCCTGCGGTGAACGAATTACTTCAACCGTTCAGGCCGCGCCCGGCATTGCCGCGCACTCGTTGAACACCCGCGCCTTGCAGCCGGCGCAGACATCCTTATCCAGCTTCGGCACCAGGGCCGTCATGGCCAGGCTCTTGCGCGGGAAGTTGATGACCGGTCCCAGGCGCTCGGCATATACCGGATTACCCAGCGTGTCCTGGGCATCGCCGCGCAGGGCCTGGAAGTAGAGACCGCCGCCGAGCTTGCGGCGACGGGCGGCTTCGGTCACCAGCACGTCGGCGCCGGCCACGTCCACGAAGTTGATGTGGTTGGCGATCAGCATCAGGTGCTTCTGATGCGGCCGCTGCTCGGCCAGGTGGTGGAAGTATTCGGCCACGTGGCTGACGGCGCCGAAATAGATCGAGCCGTCGATGCGCACCATCTTCAGTTGCGGGCATTCGGGGCTGCCGGCCTCCCGGTCCATCAGGCGGCGCTGCGGATGATTGGGGTTGGGCACCACGGAACGGATGCCGGGCCGCGCCGTGCGCGAGAGGTAGAGCATCAGGGAGAGGATGATGCCCACCAGTACCGCAAACTCCAGATGCAGCACCAGGGTGGAAAGGAAGGTCACGGCCAGCACCGCGGCTTCGGAACGGCTGACCTTCCAGATCTCGCCGATGTGATGAAAGTCGATCAGGCCCCAGGCGACGAGGAACAGGATGCCGGCCATGGCGGCGATGGGCAGATAGGCGGCCAGGGGAGCTACCAGCATCAGGATCAGGATCAGCGCACCGGCGGAAAGCACGGCGGCCAGGGGCGTTTGCGCGCCGGCTTCGTAGTTCACGCCGGAGCGGTTGAAGGAGCCGGAGGACGGATAGGCCGAGAAGAAGCTGCCGATGATGTTGGAGAGGCCCTGGCCGATGAACTCCTGATTGCCGTCGATGCGCTGGCCCGACTTGGTGGCAATCGAGCGGGCGATGGAAACCGCCTCGGTGAGGCCCAGCACCGTCACCGCCACGGCGGCGCCGAGCAACTGGCGCAGGGTGTCGAGCTTGAACTCGGGCCGGGAAAGTTCCGGCAGGCCGCCAGCCAGAGCGCCCACGGTCTTCAGGCCGGTGACTGCCGTGCCGCCGAATTCGGCGTTAATAAACACGCCCGCCACCGACCCCACCAGCATGGCGACGATCATGTAGGGCACCTTGGGAATCAGCTTGCGCGCGACAAGGCCGGAAATCAGGGTAATCAGGCCCACCGCCAGCACCCAGGGTTTGATGTCGCCGAACATCAGGGCGAACTGGTGCAGGGTCTCGAAGAAGGAGACGCCGCGCGGAATCGGCAAGCCGAAGAAATTCTTGATCTGGCTGGCGATGATGAGCAGTGCCGCGCCGGCGGTGAAGCCCACCACCACCGTATGGGAAATGAAGTTCACCAGGGTGCCGAGCTTGAACAGGCCCATCGCCAACTGCATCACGCCGACCATGAAGGCCAGCGTCAGCACAGCGGCCACATAGTGCGCCGAGCCGGGTTCGGCAATCTGCGACATGGTGGCGAACACCACCAGGGAAATCGCGTTGGTAGGGCCGGAAACCAGATGCCGCGACGAGCCCCAGAGGCCCGCGATCACCGCCGGCACCATGGCGGCGTAGAGGCCGTATTGGGGCGGCATGCCGGCCAGGGTGGCAAAGGCCACGCCCTGGGGCAGCACGATGAAGGCGCCGATCAGGCCGGCGATCAGATCGGCCCGCAGGCTGGCGGGATTGACCGCCGACCACCAGCGCAGGAACGGGAAAAATTTGACCAGGGTAGGCGAGGCAATCATCGGCGGCGGCGACTCGGGAGGAGCGGCGGAAGTAGGCAGGGAGGTCATGAATATTAGCAGACGTGAATGTTCGGCCGGCCGACAGGCTAACGGAAGGGGCGTCAAGGCAGCGTCAAGGCGCGGCGGTATGGCCTGGGGGCCGCGTCAAATGGCGCTCCCGGGCATGGGGTGGCTGGGAGGCCGTCAGGAGGCGCTTGGGGGCATGCTTTGGCTGGGAGCTCCGCTGGATGCGGCTTGCGGGGCGGTTGCTTTCAGGTGCTCGTTTAGGGGAGGTCAGTAGCTGGCGGAACCTCCGCGCCGGGAGTTCGCCCCGGCGGGCGACCTACTTTCTAGACCGCGCTAGAAAGTAGGCAAAGACCGCGCCCCGCTGCCCCGGCCCTGCGGGCTTCCCTCCCTCCAGCTTGCCGGCCCGGCCGGCCGCTAAACTCGCCTTCGGCTCGGACAACGCGGCCGGAAACCCCGGTCCGGCAAGCCTGCGGTCGGCGGGGCAGAGGGGGATGGGTGCCGTGCCGCCCGACTCGTATCAGAGGTAAATGCTGTTACGATAATGGTGGCTGGGCAGGGCAATTCACTCTGACCCTAATTACTGGTGCCACATTTTATGTTGGGGGCCATAGCATCATGAGCCGACGGTTACTCACGGTCCTATCTGCACTCTTCATTTTCTTCGTCGCGAGCCCAGCGCATTGTCGGAATAGGCACGATGACATGCATTCGGCAATCGAAAGGAACGATGTAGCGAGGGTGCGCGCGTTGCTGGACGGGAAGGCCAATCCAAATGCACGAAAGGACACAAGGGCATCACCTACGTTCCTGACACAAGCCGCCCGCCTTGGACGCGAGGAAATTACTTCACTCCTTATTCAGTTGGGCGCCGACGTCGACGGTCTGGACGGTGATGCAATGACCCCGCTAATGTGGGCAAGTTGGAACGGTCATTTCAAGATCGTGGTGCTCCTGATCAAAGCCGGTGCCGACGTCAACGCCCAAGATAAGAGAGGAGACTCCGTTCTGAGCTATGCGTTATTGGGCAAGAACGCCGAGATTATTGCCACTCTGAGAAAGGCTGGCGCGAAATAAGAAGAAAACGGGGTCAGAGTGAAATAGGCGGCTCTATGCCGGCTGTTTGGGGGGGCGACCACAGATCCTTTAGCTGAAGGCAGCGTCAAGCCGTGGCGGCATGGCCTGAGGGCCGCGTCAAATGGCGCTCTTGGGCATGGGGTGACTGGGAGACCGTCAGGAGGCGCTTGGGGGCATGCCTTGGCTGGGAGCGCCGCTGGATGCGGCTTGCGGGGCGGTGCTTGATTTGGCTTGGTTCGGTGCGTGTTTCGGGGTGGCCTTGGCTGACTGAACCTCCGCGCCGGGAGTTCGCCCCGGCGGGCGACCTCCTTTCTGGTGTGCGCCAGAAAGGAGGCAAAGAGCGCACCCCGCCGCCCCGGCCTTCGGCTCCCCTCCCTTCGGCTTGCCCGCCCGGCCGGCCGCTAAACTCGCCTTCGGCTCGGACAACGCGGCCGGAAACCCCGGTCCGGCAAGCCTGCGGTCGGCGGGGCAGAGGGGATTGGGCGCCGTGCTGCCCGAATCGCATCACGGTAAATGCTGTTACGATAATGGCGGTTGGGCAGGGTAGTTCACTCTGGCCCAAATTACTTTACGTTGGGCCTCTCATTCATGCGCCTAGTTGGCATCGCCTTTTGCATTCTCGCTGCGGTTGCCCCCGTCGCTAGCCATGCTCGTGCTACATGTCCGGAACGCACCCGAAACTACCACGAATGCTCTCTGTATTTGGAATCGTTGGTCATTCAGTCTCATCCTAATCGTTTTGTTCGCAATGGAAATTCGCTAAAGGTGAAGCTCCAGAATGGAAAGACTGCGCGTTTCACTGATACACCGAGCGACAAGGACGGCCAGAATTCCGATGACGTCGTTGCCTATGCGGTAGTCAAGTATTTCTCGGACATTCATTACGCCCTAATAGCAGTGGCCTTCTGGGAAGGCGGAACGTATTACTTGCTAAACATGACTACCGGAGAAAAGATCGAAATTGGTGGTGAAGCTGTCTTGTCTCCTGACAAACGCAGGATTGCAGTCTGGTTGATGGATATTGAAGCTGGATACTCTCCCAATGTCCTCGCCATCTATCGAATCTCATCAAGAGGGCCAGTTAGCGAATTCCTGGCAAAGCCGAATGATTGGGGGCCTGCGGATGTTTCATGGCGTAACAGTCAAGCGGTCGAATTTACAAAGAACTATTGGGGCGAGACTGGTATTCAAATCAAAAAGCAAACACTCCGGTTTCAAGGTAACAACATCAAGGCGGGTGGCAAATGGCAAGTCGAGCAGGAGCGAATAGGGTCAGAGTGAAATAGACCCTAAGCCCCCGCCGCTGCGCGCTTCTTCTTCGCGGATTTCTTCTTCGGCGTTACCGGCTTCGCGGCGGGTTTTTCGGCCGCTTCGGCTTCCTTGGCTTCCATGGCTTCCATGGCTTCGCGCTGGTTCAGGGTGCGCTGTTGCTGGAGGTGGGTTTCGATGGCCGGGACGGCGGGTGGCACGGACATGGGCCGCTGGGCTAGGGCGGGAGCGGAGAGGGCGGCGCTGGCAAGGATCAGTGCGCAGAGCGAAGAGTTCCGTTTCATGGCGATACCTCGTTGTAAGGGTGGTGTTCAGGGGGCCAGGCATAGCGGATGCAGGGCGGTCATGATGCGGTCTTGAATTCCAGGGTGGCGCGGGTGCCGCCTGTTTCCCCTGGCGCGAGTTCGATGCGCCAGCCGCAGCGGTCGCAGATGCGCTTTACCAGCGAGAGGCCGATGCCGGCGCCGTGGCTGTCGCGGCTGGCGCTGCCGCGGTAGTAGCGCTCGAACACCTTGCCAAGTTCTTCGGCGCGGATGCCGACGCCGTTATCGTCCACCCGAAGTTGTTGGTTGTCGAGGCTGATGCGGACCTCGCCGTTTTCGGTGTGGGCGATGGCGTTGCGCACCAGGTTGGCGACGACGATGGCGAACAGGGCCGGCGCTACCGGCAGGCGCAGCGGCGTCGATTGGGCGAGGACGAGGCGGGTGCTGCGGCGCTCGGCCTGGGGCAGGTAGCGCTCGATGCAGGCGCGGGTCACCGCCTCGGCGTCGCATTCCTCGTCGGCGCTGGGGGCTTGCTCCCGCGCCAGCAGCAGCAGGGCGGCGATGAGTTCCGACATCTCCTGCGCGCCGCGTTCGATGCGCGCCACGCGCTGGGCCTGGGCGGGGGCGAGCGTGGGGTCGCCGGCGAGGACTTCTGCGGCGCCCTGGATCACCGCCAGGGGGGTGCGCAGTTCGTGACTGGCGTCGGCGGCGAAGGCGCGTTCGCGTTCGATGAAGGCGGCGAGGCGGCGCAGGTAGCTGTCGAAGGCGTGGGCCAGGTCGCCGATTTCGTTGCGGCGCTCGGCCGGCTGTTCCAGGCCTTCGAGTTGCGGCGGGCTCTCCGGGCCGGCATCGCGCACCTGATGGGCCAATAGCGTCACCGGGGCGATGACGCGGCCGGCAAGCCAGTAGCCGATGGTGGCCGAGAGCAGGGTCATGAGGGCGGCACCGGCCACCAGGTAGTTGAAGAAGCCCTGTTCGCGCCGGCGCTGTCGCTCTTCGTTGAACAGGATGTAGTAACGGTCGCTGCCCTGGTCGGCGACGGCGACGCGGTAGGGTGTGGCGTCGAGTTCGATTTCATGTTGCCCCGGCAGCAGGCGGGCGATGGCGGCCGGCAGCTCGGCGTTGGGGGTTCCGGCCACCGCCACGTAACCGCGCAGGCTGGTGGTGGCCGGCGGCAGGGAGGCCGGGTTGCGGCCCCGGCGGGCCATGTAGTCTTCGAGTTCGGCCTTCAGGGTCTGGTCCATCAGGCGCTGGGAAACGTCGTGGGCGGCGATCCACAGCCCGACGGCGAGCAGCAGGCTGAGCAGCGCGCCGAGGCCGGCAAAGGCGACGGCGACACGAACCCGCAGGCTATGGCGATGGGCCATCGTTGGCCGTGGCGCCGGGGTCGGGTGGGCACACCTTCCAGCCGACGCCGCGCAGGGTGTGCAGCAGGGGCGGATCGAAGGGCTTGTCGATGCCGTTACGCAGGATGTGCAGATGGGCGCGCAGGGCGTCGGAATCCGGCGGTGCGTCGCCCCACACGGCGCGTTCCAGGTCTTCCCGCGACAGCACCTTGGGCGCGGCGCGCATCAGGGCTTCGAGCAGCTTGGCGGGGATCGGCGGCAGTTCGATCAGGGTCTCGCCACGGCTGATGCGATAGGTGGCGGTATCGAACACCAGGTCGGCGACTTGCAGGCGCTGGCTCGGCGAGTCGCCGGCGGCGCGGCGTACCAGGGCCTTCAGGCGCGCTTCCACTTCGCGCAGCACGAAGGGCTTGACCACGTAATCGTCGCCGCCGGCTTCGAGGCCGGTGATTTTGTCTTCGATCGAGTCCCGCGCCGTCAGCATCAGGATCGGGGTGCGACGGCCGAACTCGCCGCGCAGCCGCTGGCACAGGCTGATGCCGTCGAGGCCCGGCAGCACCAGGTCGAGGATGATGACGTCGTGGTCGCCGCTGCTGGCCAGACGCAGGCCGGTGGGGCCGTCGCCGGCAGCACAGACGGCATGGCCGTGGGATTCGAGAAAGTCCACCAGGTTAGCCGCCAGGTCCGGGTTGTCTTCGACGACGAGAATTTTCAGGGAGGAGGTCATGGCGTGATTATGGAGCATCGGCCGGCCTGTCGCAGGCGAACGGTAAAACGCGGTATGCTCGTCGCGAGAAATTGTCACGAAAACAATTCGGTCCCCAAACCGGAGGAGACATGCCCCAGTTGCTTACCCTTTCCCGCGCTGCCCATCTGCTGGGCGTGGCGCGTTCGACCCTGCAACGCCGCATCGGCGACGGCGAGCTGGCGTCCTTCGACGGCCTCGTTTCCACCGACGAACTGCGCCAGCTTTACCCGGCCCTGGAGATGGACACCAGCGGCGCCTTCGAGCGGGTGATGGCGATCAAGGATCAATCCTTCGGCCGCCGGGTGCGTGAGCGGCTGCTGCCCTCGCAGGAAATTCTCGCCCAGCGTCTGGTGACCCAGAGCGAGGAACTGGCCGACGTGCGCCGGCATCTGGCGCGCTATCACGACATGGTGGAAGCCCTGCGCGAGCGCATCGACGCCATGAGTGCCGAAGCGACGCCAGCGGAGCAACTGGCCGATCTCGGCCGCTTTCTCGACGACAACCTGGCCGCCGTGCTCGGCAGCGACGACAAGCCGGATACCCTTGCTGTCATGGACGATGTGCTGAAAGTGATTTCCGCCCATGTGACGGTCAAGCCCTCGGGCCATGAGTTTTACGTCGAGGGTTCCGAGACCGTGCTGGAAGCCGCCCTGCGCGCCGGTCTGGCGCCCTCCTACGGCTGCGGCAACGGCAATTGCGGCCTGTGCAAGGCGCGGGTGGTGGATGGCCAGGTGCGCGCCGTGCGCACCTCCGACTACGTTTTTTCCGCCGCCGAGAAGGCCCAGAACTACGCCCTGCTGTGTTCCTGCACGGCGCTGTCCGACGTGGTGGTGGAACTCATCGAGGCCGATTCGCCGGATGACATTCCGGAACAGGAACTGGTCACCAAGGTGCGCAGCGTCGCCCCTCTCGATGCCGAGGTGATGCTGCTGCATTTGCAGGCGCCGCGTAGCGAACGGCTGCGCTTCCTCGCCGGTCAGAGCGCCACCCTCGGCGTTGCCGGCGGTACGGCGGATTTTTCCGCCGACTATCCGGTGGCCTCCTGCCCCTGCGATGACCGCAACCTGCTGTTCCACATCTCGCGCCAGCAGGCCGATGGCGGTGACGAGTTCGCCCAGCGTCTGTTTGCCGGCGCCATCCGCACCGGTGACCCGCTCAATGTGCGCGGCCCCTGGGGCAGGTTTGTGCTGCACAAAGACTCGACGCGCCCGCTGCTGTTCGTGGTCTGCGACACCGGTTTCGCCCCCGCCCGCAGCCTGATAGAGAGCGCCATCGCGGTGGATCGCGTCGAGTCGATCACCCTGATCTGGGCCACCACCCGCCCTGGCGGCCAGTATCTGGCCAACCAGTGCCGGGCCTGGGTGGATGCCCTGGACAACTTCCATTACCGTCCCCTCGACGCTGCCGATGCGGCCCAGGCCGGAAGGGAGGCAGCGGCGCTGCTACTGGCCGAAGCCCTGGATGGCGCCGCCTGCGACATCTATATCGCCGGGCCGGAGGGCTTTGTCCGTGCCGCGCGCCAGGGTCTCGCCGACCACGTTCCCGATAGCTGCATACTCGATCAGGTGCTCTGATGCGTCCTTCCCGCCTCGCCACAGTTCTCGACCGCGAATTTCTCGGTGCCAGCGAAGGTCATCACACGCCGGTGATGCTCTGGGGTCCGCCGGGGGTCGGCAAGTCGCAGATCGTCGCTCAGGTGGCGGCGCGTCACGGGGTGCCGGTGATCGACATCCGCCTCTCGCAGATGGAGCCTTCCGACCTGCGCGGCATTCCGTTCCGCAACGGCAGCGTGGTGGAGTGGGCGCCGCCGGCGATGTTGCCCGACGCCCAACGCCACTGGCCGGCGGGCATTCTGTTTCTCGACGAAATCACCTCGGCGCCGCCTTCCGTTTCGGCCGCCGCCTACCAGTTGATTCTCGATCGCCGCCTTGGTGACTACCGGGTGCCAACCGGCTGGGCCATTTTTGCCGCCGGCAACCGCCAGGGCGATCGTGGCGTCACCTACGCCATGCCGGCGCCTCTGGCCAACCGCTTCTCCCACTACGAGGTGGAAACCCATCTCGACGACTGGGTCGCCTGGGCCTACGGCATCGGCATCCACGAGGGGCTGATCGGTTTTCTGCGCTTCAAGCCGGAATTGCTGTTCGACTTCGATCCGGCCCGCAGTCTGGCCGGCGAGATGGCCTTCCCGAGTCCGCGTTCCTGGGAGTTCGCCGACCGGGCGCTGAAGAAGTTTGCCGACCGTCCGGAGTTGCTGGCGGAAACCCTCGCCGCCTGCGTCGGCCGTGCCGCCGGCATCGAGTGCGCCGCCTATCTGGAATCGCTGCATCGCCTGCCCGACCTCGACGCCATTCTGCGTGGCGAGGAGGTGCCGGTGCCGGAGGAGGTGGACCTGCAATACGCCGTCGCCGCCGCCCTCGCCGGACGTGCCCTGAAGGCGCGCGGCGAGGACGATGCGCCCGTGGTCTGGGGCCGTATCCTCACCTACGCCGGTCGCCTGCCCCTCAAGGAGATGGGCGTCATGCTGGTTTCCGACATGCACCGCGGCGTCGGCCAGCCGCTATTCGCCGTGCCGGAATTTTCCGCCTGGGCCGGCACCGTCGCCGACCTGATGCTCTACGAGTAGGTGAAAATCGGCGGGAAGACATGCAAAGGCAGAATCTTTCACCACAGAGGCACAGAGACACAGAGGAAAATCAGGGCGGGTTTTCTCTGTGCCTCTGTGTCTCTGTGGTTCATGGGTTGCTTTTTGCATTGACTCCATGACCAACGCCGAAGACCGCCTCGCCGCCGCCCGTACCCGCCTGATTCTCGACCAGCCTTTTCTCGGCGCCCTGGTTCTGCGTCTGCCCCTCAAGGCCGCAGGCGCCTGGTGCCGCACTACCGCCACCGATGCCCGCGCCATCCACTACAACCCGCGCTGGATCGAGAGCTTGTCCACCGCCCAGGTCCAGTTCGCTCTTGCCCATGAGGCCCTGCATTGCGCCCTCGGCCACTTTGCCCGCCGTGGCCATCGGGTGCAGCGGCGCTGGGACCTGGCCTGCGACTTCGCCATCAACCCGCTGCTCGCCGAACAGGGCCTGACGCCGCCGCCCGATGCGGTGGTGCTCGATCTCTATCGGGGCATGGCGGCGGAGGAAATCTATCCCTGCCTTGACGATTCCCTCGACAACGAAACCCTCGACGATCACGTCTGGGATGAGGACACGGGCGAAGGCGGCGCCGGCGGCGCGAATGGCAAGCGCGACAGCGACAGCCAGGGCCAGGGCGGCGGCAGCCAGGAGCAGCAAGACGAGAATGCTGGCGGCCAGCAGCAGCGCCCCGGCCGTGCCGGCAACGCGGGCGATGGCGATGGCCCGCCGCCGCCCCTGACGGCGCGGGAGAAGGAGCAACTGCAACAGCAGTGGCAGCGCCATCTCGCCGCCGCCGCGCAACGCGCCCGCGAGGCCGGCAAGCTCAAGGGCCTCGCCGCGCGCCTCGCCGAGGCGACCCTGGCGCCCCAGGTATCGTGGCGCGCCCTGCTGGCCCAGCATCTGTCGCAGATCGCCCGCGACGACTATTCCTGGCAGCGACCTTCGCGGCGCGAAAGCGCCCACGATGGCCCCCTGATGCCCTCGCTCCACAGCCGCCAGGGCGACATCGTGGTGGCTCTCGACACCTCGGGGTCCATCGACGATGCCGCCCTCGCCGACTTCTTTGCTGAACTCAATGCCCTCAAGGGTACGCAGCCGGTGCGCATCACCCTGTTCGCCTGCGACGCCCAACTGGCGCCGGGGGCGCCCTGGGTGGTGGAGCCCTGGGACGAGCTGCGTCTGCCGCCGAGCTTGGCCGGTGGTGGCGGTACGGCCTTCACGCCGGTGTTCGACTGGCTGACGGACGCCGGCCAGCAGCCGGATGTGCTGATTTACTTCACCGATGGCGAAGGCGAGTTTCCTTCTGGGCCGCCGAGCTATCCGGTGCTATGGTTGGTGAAAGGCCCGGCCCCCGTGCCCTGGGGGCTGCGGGTGGCATTGAACTGAAACGGGGAAAAGCGGTGCTGCGGTGAACCGAGGTTTGGGGTTGCCCCTGCTCAGGCGGTTTCGTCGCGCTCCGGATAGGGCGGCCCGGTCTCAATGCGGCTGTCGACGACCGGGTGGCCGACGGTGAAGTGGTACATGGACTGCAGCCGTGTGCCGTCGAGGCCGAACACCTGATGCACGGCGTCGTCGAAGTAGCAGCCGATGCCGGTACCGCGCAGGCCGGCGGCTTCGGCTTCCAGGTAGAGGGCCTGGCCGACGAGACCGGCCTCGTGGAATAGCTCCCGGTAGCCATGCGGTCCCGTGGCCAGGGCGGCATCGAACTCCCCCAGCATCGCCAGGGAAAATGTGCTGCTTGATGCAATGTCCTGATGGCAGGAAACGGCGCGGGCGATGCGCTGCAATTCCTTGAGTTCCATTTCTGCCAGGCAGACCAGACCTAGGTGCGCCAGGTGCGGTGGGCATCCGGCCACCGGCATCGCGTCGGGGGATTCGAGTACGCCGGCGCGGCGCGGCAGCAGGTAGAGGCCGGGGGCGAGGCCCGCCACGCGCAGCACAAAGAGGGCGAGGTGAATGCGCGGCGGTGTGGCGAGGGCCTGCCACGGCGCCTGGGGACGAGGCAACAGGGCATCGAGGAGGCGGAAGAAATCGGCTTGGCTCATGGCGCTCAAGGCCGGGTCGAAACGCTGGCCGCTGCGCCGTTGCTGCATCAGGGCAGCGGCGCCGAGGCGGGTCGGATGGGGCGGCAGGGGCGGCAGGGCAAGCGCATGAATGTCGGAAACACCGTCACCTCCCCCGTCAAGGGGGAGGCCGGGAGGGGGATGGGGTGAAGAACGGCGTAGCTCGTGGGACATTCCCGCTGGCTGTTCCCCATCCCCACCCCAACCCTCCCCTTGAAGGGGAGGGCGTCGCGCTTCATGCGCTTGGCCCGATAGGAGCGGCAGGGCGGGATTTTCATCAAAGGCACTGGCAGCGGCCACCTGGTCGATCACCGGCCAGCGATAGCCGGGGTCCGGGTCGATGACACTGGCTGTGCCGTGCCAGGTGGCTTGGCTCAGGGCGGCATCGAAGGCTTCCACATCGAGGCGGCCTGTCGTACCGGGAATACGCAGATCGAACAGGAGTTCCGGCGTTTCGACCTCGGTGAAGCGATGGCGCGGTTCGGCCAGATCCTGCTCCCGATCCAGTCCCAGCCAGTGTCCGAGGCGCTCGCTTGCGACGGCCACGGGCTGCGGCGTCCAGCCCAGCAGGGCGGCGGCGTAGGCGAGGGCGCCGATGGCATGGCCGGTGTCGAGCTGGCAGTAGCGAAAGGCCCGCTCGCCGTATTTCCAGGCTTCGCGCCACATCACCGAGGTGAAGGCGACGGCGAGTTGCGGCGGGCGTGGGGTGGCGTCAATGGCGCCAAGGGTGGCCAGGGCGGCGCGCAACTCCAGGCGGTGCTGGAGCGGATCGTAATGATGCACTCCATCGGCGAGGCCGGGCAGGCCGCTGATGAACAGATAAACCTCGGTCGGATGCAGGTTGCCGGAGGACGGATTGCAGCGCAGCGTCCAGCGGCTTGGTCCCCAGCTCTTCCAGGCCGAGAGGGCGAAGGAGAGTTGCAGCAGGGCGCCGAGGCTGTCCAGGTCCGGCGCAGCGGGAGTGGCAGGAGTGGCGAGCTGCGCGTAAGGGCGCTCAAAACGGCTCGCGGCGAGGGGTAGATCTACCGTGGCGGCCCCCGCATAGTGGCGAAATGGCGCCGGCTGGGCGTCCCAATCCAGCTGTCCGGGGCTTTCGGCATAGGCCTCGAAGCGGTGTTTGCTACCTTCGTGATATGTCCTTACTGCTACCAAGGCTACCGCATCTTCTGTGGTCTCGGGCTGGGGCGACATAGGGCTTAGGTTGTATGTTCTATCACTTTGGTTTGATTGATGTTTTGTGCTTTGTCTGTAGTATGCGCCGCATCTCCTGCGGACCACTCTCCATGAGCAACTGGGCCAGAAAGCATACCTTCGAGCTTGCTGCCACGGTGAAATCACTCGCCCGTGACGCCTCGCTGCCGGAAGATGCCCAGCGCGAGCTGGAAACCTTCTATCGCCGCGCCAAGGAACTGGTGATGTGGCCCCATGCCAATTCCCTTGGCCAGGTCAATGATCTGATCGCCGATCTGTGCCGCACCTGCGGGCAACTGAAGCGTCCGCCCTGTCCGGGAAGATCGGACTGGCTACAGCCCTGTCCGCTGATTGGCGAATCTGGTCGCAAGGCGCCATGAGCGTGGCGTTCCACCCGAACGAGACGGGGCTGCTGAAAAGCCGCTAATCCCCAAAGCCGCTAATCCCAATTCCCCTGCGCCCGACCGGGAAATGGCGACATAAGATTTCCCCATGGGCCTATCACGCGACGCGGTGTATTTTTGCGCCATGAACTCCGTGATCGCTCCGGCGCCAACCCTTTCCGGCGAAGACGCCCTGCGCCTGCATGTGCTGCTGGCCGGGGAGGTGCATGCGGTGCGCATCGACGAGAGCGCCATGGTCCTGCATGCCCTGACGCCCAAGGGCGAGGCGCGCCTGCCGCTCCATGCCCTCGGCCGACCGGACGCCTACCTGACCCAGGTGCGGGAACTGCTGGGCGGTCATGCCCTCGGCTCCCCGGGCGGCTACCCGGTGCATCTGCGGCGCTGGACCCGCATGGGTCAGGCCGGGGCAAAGAATCTGGAAGCCCTGCTCAAACTCGGCGAACCCGAAGCGGCGCTGGCAGTGGCCTATGCGCCGGGGCTTACCGACGAGCTGGCGCGCCGCGCCTGGTGGGCATTGCCGACCATGGAGGCGGCGCGGGTGATGCTGATCCATCCCGAAGTGCGCGACGGCGCCATGGGCAAGGTGCTGGCGGATTTTCTCGTCGACCATCTGCCCTTCGAGGAAGACCCCCTCGCCGCCATGAACACCGTGCGCATCGTCCTCGGCGCCGGCCGGCTCGATGCCGACGAGCGCCTGGCCCTGTGGCGCAAGGGGCAGCGTCGCCCGCACTACCTGATCGGCTTTCTCGAACACCTTCCGGACCATCTGCCGACCGAGGACATCGAGGGAGTGGTATTGCCGGTGGCGGCGGACGCCGATGCCTGGAGCCGCCAGTGGGCGCGCTGTGGCTCCCCATCGGGCCAGGCCTGGCTGCGGGCGGTCGAATTGGCCCTGGAGAAACCTCCGGCCCATGAGGCGGTGTATCTGCTGCTGCAACTCATCGGTGCTTACTTCGCTCCGGTGGCGGCTGAGACTCCCGCCGCGCCCGTCGCCGCATCTGCCGCAATACCCGCCGAGGCCGTGGCTGCCATGGCCGAGCTGGCCCAACTGCGGGCCGACGATGCGGAGCCGGTGCTGACCCGCACCACCGCCGTGGGGCCGCTGATGCGCAAAAAACTCGAACCGCTGCTGGCGCCGGTGCTGCAAAACCTGCGGAAATTGCGACAATGAAGGGCGGCGTCTATCTTGATGCAGAGGCGCCCCTGGTGGGCGAGTCCTACGCCGTGCTGACGGTGGAAAAGGGCAAGCGCAAACGCTTTCCCGAATCCTGTGTCGAACTCTGTGCCAGCGCCGAAGAGGCCCTGGCGAAGGCCCGTCCCGATGCCCACCCGGCGGTGGTCATGGGCCCCTCCCGCTCCTCGGAGGGTGTACGCTTGTACTATCTGGTGAAATGGTTGTGACCATGAACGAAAAAAAGATCATCCCCATCATGCCCTTCACGTCTGTCGATCCCTTGGCGGACGAGGCGATTTCCGATTGTTCGGCGGCCGAGGCCTTTGCCCTCATGGTGCTGGGCGACAGCATGGAGCCGGAGTTCAACGAGGGCGAAGTCATCATCATCGAACCCGAGGGTCTCGCCACCGACGGTTCCTACGTCATGGCCTGGGCCAACGAGGAATGGATCTTCCGCCAGCTGCGCCGCGTCGGCATGGGCTGGCAGCTGGTGGCCTTGAATCCTGAGTATCCGCCCATAAACATAGAGGGACTGGACTGCATCAAGGGCGTCATCATCCAAAAGAGCAAACCTGGTCGCCGCAAGGCCAGCAAGCGTTACGTCGAATAAACCACAGAGACTCCCCATGCCCTACTACATCTATCGCGTCACCGAAACGCCCTTCAAGATGCTGCAAAAAATCAGCGAGTTCGACGCCTTCAAGGAAGCTTCCAACGAGGCCAAGCGCATCCGCAAGGAAACCGACCTGACCGGCGGTGTGCAGATCAAGGTGATGTTCGCCGACAACGAGTTGCAGGCCGAAGACCTGCTCTCCCAGGTGCGGGAAAAAGAGCCGATTACCGGGGACGACTGGTAAGGGATCGCCGCCCATGGACGAGCAGTCTTATCGGGCGGCACGGGGCGAGATCAACCGCCTGCCCTGCGTCTTCGAGAAGGCCCTGCTCTCCCGCTGCGCCGCCTGTGAGCTGGCGGCGCGCCACGCCATCGCCGAGCGTGAAACCATCGCCTGCGCGTCGCCCCTGGCCCGCGCCAATTGCGGCGCCCTCTACGGCCTGCTGCGGCGCAACTCGGCGTTCACACTCAAGCTCAAGGAAACCCAGCGCATCCTCCCCCATGCCATGACCCTGCGCATTCAGTGCGGCGGTCTGGAGGGCCTGCGCACCGCCATTGACGCCGATGCCGCCGCCCCTGACGTGCTGCGTCTGGTGCATCGGGCCATTGAGCAGTTCGGCAGCCTGGAAGCGCTGCCCTTCTCCCGCATTGTTCAGGGCGTTGCGGCCTGGAAGCCGCGCCGCCGTTATCACGCCGATCTGCCGCCGGGGACGCCATGATTCCCCACTTCGACCGCCTGCTCGACGCGGTGCAGCGCAATTGCCACATCACCGATGCCCGCCACGCCCGGGGCATGACGCTATGCACTTACCTGCTGGAGATGCGCGAGTTCTGTCGCTGGGAGCATGGTCTGCCCCTGGGCCAGACGCCGCCCCGGGAAGAGATCGGGCGCTGGATCACCGAGCGCGAGGCCCTGTGGGAGGGGTTGGAACAGGAAGACTTTGGCGCTGTGCCCCTGCTGGAAGGCGAGTGCGACCCCTTCGCCAGCGCCTGTGTGAACGCCGCCCTGCTGCCCCACGGCCTCGTGTATCACGCCGGCGTCGGCCGTTATGGCAAGCCGCATTTCTTTCTCGGCCGCCTGGAACGGCGTGAGACTGACAGGGATGGACCGGAAGTGCTGGTGTGCGGATGTGAATACGCCCGCGACCTGCTGGCGATACCTGCCGCCCTGCAAGGCGACACCATCATCCTGCGCCGCGAGGCCCTGACCCAGTGGTTATGGGAAAAGGCGGCGGCCTGGCGCGAAAAGTCCAGCCCCGGCCCCATGCAGCGGGCGCTGGAACTCTACGACTACGGGGCGGAAGGCGGCCTGCAACGCATGGTGGAGGGCGAAATTCACGCCGTGATCCTTCACGAGCGCGGCGAGTGGCTGGCGGGCCAATTGCTCGGCGCTGCATGGGAAACCATGCTCGCCGGCTTCACCCAGCGCCGCGCCGAAATTCTTGCCCGCGCCGTGCGCGACAACCTGGCCGACTGCCTGTCCACCCTGCCAACCCTGATCCGTGATGGCCGCCAGGCCTCGGTGAATTTCTGGTTCGCCAACTTCGACGCCATGCGCCGTGCGATCTGGCCCGAGCTGTTGCCGGCCTACGACGCCTGGGTGACAGCGGGTGACGAGCATGCCCTGCTGGCGCAGGTGGAAGCCGGCCGCCAACGCTGGCTGGTCGTCGCCCGGCATTTTCTCGATCTCCACTGCCAAGGCGGCGCCGAGGCGGAACTCGAACGTTACAGCCACCAGCCCGAAATCCTTCCCTAGGGCGATTTCCGGTAGTCCGTGCGTCAGTGCTCGGCCTTGATGCTGAGGAAGCTCCAGTCGTCCAGGGTGGATTCCTTGGAGCCTTCGTCGAAGTCCTTCAGGGTGGCGGCGAATTTTTCAATGAAGCCGCCGCAAAAACCGGCCACCATCTGACCGCTGTCCTTGTTGGGAATGAAGCCCTTCAGCAGTTCGGGCTGGTTGCGGATCAGGCTGGCGAGAAACTCGCAGGCGACGATGTGACGGTTGTCCATGGCTTTAATGCTCCGAAATAGGTGGCCGGTAGGCCGACACCATGCGCCTTTGGCCGGGGAAAGCAAGTGTCACGGGTATTGCCGCGATAGTCATGGGCTTCCTAATCGCTTATCATGAACGGCGCGGTAGCACCGACTGGAGAATGCCAATCATGGACGCACTCGATTTCACCGACAAGGCCACCGTGCTGGTGGTGGACGACACCCCGGACAACCTTGCCCTCATGAGCGGCTTGCTCAAGGATGACTACAAGGTGAAGGTGGCCATCAATGGCGAGAAGGCGCTCAAGGTCGCTACTGCGGACAATCCCCCCGACCTGATTCTGCTCGACATCATGATGCCGGGCATGGATGGCTATGAGGTCTGCCAGGCCCTCAAGGCGGACCCGAAGACGCAGAATATTCCGGTGATCTTTCTCACCGCCAAGGCCGAGGTGGAGGACGAGAAGAAGGGGCTGGACCTGGGGGCGGTGGACTACATCACGAAACCGATCAGCCCTCCCATTGTGCTGGCCCGGGTCAAAGCCCATGTGGCTCTCAAGGCCTCGGCAGACTTCCTGCGCGACAAGGCGACCTATCTGGAAGACGAGGTGGCGAAGCGCACTCGCGAGCTGGCGGCAATCCAGGACGTGACCATCCTCGCCATGGCATCTTTGGCCGAGACGCGGGATACCGATACCGGCAACCACATCCGCCGTACTCAGTTTTATGTCAAGGCTCTGGCAGAGCGGCTGAAGGACCATCCGCGTTTTTGTCACTTCCTCACGGAACGCAACATCACCACCCTGTTCAAGTCGGCGCCCTTGCACGATATCGGCAAGGTTGGCATCCCGGATCGCATTCTTCTCAAGCCCGGGCGCTTTGAGCCGGAAGAGTTCGAGATCATGAAGGGCCATGCCCGGCTCGGCTTTGATGCCATTGCCCACGCGGAGAAATCTCTGGGCACCGAGGTGGAGTTCCTCAGCATGGCCAAGGAAATTGCGCTTTCCCATCAAGAGAAATGGGATGGCAGCGGTTACCCGGAGGGACTCGCCGGCGACGCGATTCCCGTTAGCGCCCGCCTGATGGCCCTGGCGGATGTGTACGATGCCCTCATCAGCCGCCGCGTCTATAAGGAAGGCATGCCCCACGAAAAAGCAGTGGATATCATCAAGGCTGGCAAGGGGAGCCATTTCGACCCCGACATGGTGGATGCCTTCGTGGAAATCCAGCAGGAATTCAGCGCCATTGCCGTGCGCTATGCTGATTCCGACCTCGAGTTGCGGGACAAGGCTGCCCATCTGGCTGTGTTTGAGAAGCCCGGCGACTGAAGCCGGAAGCGGTCTGTCACGCGAGTGCATGGTGGCATCCGCGTCTTGTCGTAATGGGGCGTGTTCAACGCGCCGGGAAGGCATAATCGCCCCATGGCTGATCTGAAATTCTCCGCCAATCTCTCCTTCCTGTTTCTGGAGCGCCCGTTCCTGGAGCGCTTTGCTGCGGGGCGCGCGGCCGGGTTCAGCGCCGTGGAGTTTCACTTCCCCTATGCCTTTGCGCCGGCCGAGGTTGCCGCTGCGGCACAGCAGGCGGGGGTGGAGGTGGTGTTGTTCAATCTGCCGGCCGGCGACTGGGATGCCGGCGAGCGTGGCATTGCCTGCGATCCGGCGCGCCAGGAGGAGTTTCAGGAAGGCGTTGGCCGCGCCGTCGAGTACGCCCGTGCCCTCGGCTGCCGCCAGATCAACTGCCTTGCCGGCTTATTGCCGGATGGCATCAGTGCGGAGCTGGCGCAACATACCCTGGTGGAAAACCTGCGCTATGCCGCCGGCGCGCTTCAGCGCGAAGGCCTGCGCCTGCTGCTGGAACCACTGAACACCCGCGACACGCCAAACTTCATCGTTTCCCGCACCGACCAGGCGCTTTCCATTCTCGCCCAGGCCGCCTGCGACAACCTGTTCCTGCAATACGACGTCTATCACGCCCAGGTGATGGAGGGCGATCTTGCCAATACCCTGGAGCGTAGCCTGACCCGCATCGGCCACATCCAGATCGCCGATAACCCGGGCCGCCACGAGCCGGGCACGGGGGAGATTAACTATCCCTTCCTGTTCCGGCATCTGGAGCGCATCGGCTATCGCGGCTGGATCGGCTGCGAATACAAACCGATGACTACGGCCGGGGCCGGCCTTGGCTGGCTAGAGGGATGGCGGTGAGCGGCGTTCCGAGCGCCCCGGCCCTGCTCGAGCATCTGTTTCAGAACGCCCTGGCAGCGGTGGCGCCCTCCCGTTGTCTGCCCGAGCATCTCCAGGAGCTGTTTGCGTCATCGCCCATGGGCCGAACCATCGTGGTCGGCGCCGGCAAGGGCGCGGCGGCGATGGCGAAGGTGGTGGAGGATTGCTGGGAGCGCTGGCCCGGTGATCTGGCGCGCCTCTCCGGCCTGGTGGTCACCCGCTATGGCCATGGCGCCGCCACCCGTCGCATCGAGGTGGTCGAGGCCGCCCATCCGGTGCCCGACGCGGCGGGAGAAGCGGCGGCGCAGCGCATCCTTGATATGGTCGGCGGCTTGACGGCGGACGATCGGGTACTGGTGCTGCTCTCGGGCGGCGGCTCTGCACTGCTGGCGCTGCCGGCCCCCGGCGTCACGCTGGAACAGAAGCGCGGCGTAACCCGGCAGTTGCTGGCCTGCGGCGCGACGATCCAGGAGATCAACTGTGTGCGCAAGCACCTCTCCGCCATCAAGGGCGGTCGCCTCGCCCTCGCCGCCGCCCCGGCGCGGGTGATGACCCTGGCGATTTCCGACGTGGCCGGCGACGACGCGGCGGTGATTGCCTCCGGGCCGACGGTGGCCGATCCGACTACCTGCGCCGACGCCCTGGCGGTACTCGACCGCTACCGACTCGACGTGCCGGCATCGGTACGTGAGCTGCTCGCCTCCGGCGTCGGTGAGACACCCAAGCCCGGTGATGCGCGCCTGGCCGGGAGCGAGTGGCGTCTCGTTGCTCATCCGCGCCAGGCCCTGGCGGCGACCGCCGAGGCGGCGCGGGCCGCCGGCATCACGCCGCTGATCCTCGGCGACCGCATCGAGGGCGAGGCGCGGGAAGTGGCGAAGGTGATGGCCGGCATTGCCCTCTCCTGCGCCGACCACGGCCTGCCCTTGCGGCCGCCCTGTGTGCTGCTCTCCGGTGGCGAGACCACGGTGACGGTGCGCAATCCGGCGGGACGTGGCGGTCGCAACAGCGAGTTCCTGCTCGCCCTCGCCCTGGCCTTGCAGGGGCATCCGCGCATCCACGCCATCGCCTGTGACACAGACGGCATCGACGGCTCGGAAGACAACGCCGGGGCCGTGGTCGGACCAGAGACTCTGCGCCGTGCTGGTATGCTTGGCGTGGACGCCCGAGCCGCCTTGGCGGAGAATGGCGCCTATGACTTTTTCTCTAGGCTCGGCGATCTCGTGATGACGGGGCCGACCCGAACCAACGTCAACGATTTTCGCGCCGTGCTGATTGAACCATGAGACAACATTCCGCCGAACAGGATCAGGACTTCAGCAGCGTGAATCGGGCGGCCCTGCTGGCGGCGCTGAGACCTTTGCTGCCGGTGGCCAATCTGTTGCACGAAGCCGAAGACCTCAAACCCTACGAATGCGATGGCCTTTCCGCCTACCGGGAACTGCCCCTGGCGGTGGCCCTGGCGGAAACAGAGGAGCAGGCGGCGGCGGTACTCGCGGTCTGCCACAAGCTCGGTGTACCGGTGGTGGCGCGGGGCGCCGGCACCGGCCTCTCCGGTGGTGCGCTGCCTCATGCCCACGGCGTTGTGCTGTCCCTGGCGAAGATGAAACGCATCGTTCACCTCGACCCGGTGGCGCGCCTCGCCGTGGTCCAGCCGGGTGTGCGCAACCTAGCGATATCCGAGGCGGCAGCGCCCTTCGGCCTCTACTACGCTCCCGACCCCAGCTCCCAGATCGCCTGCACCATCGGCGGCAACGTGGCGGAGAATTCCGGCGGCGTCCATTGCCTCAAGTACGGCCTCACGGTGCACAACGTGCTGCGGGTGCGCGGTCTGACCATGGCCGGCGAGGCGGTGGAGTTCGGCAACCACGCCCTCGATGCCCCGGGTTACGACCTGCTGGCCCTGATGATCGGCTCCGAGGGCTTGTTGGCGGTGGTCACCGAAGTGACGGTGAAGCTGACGCCGAAGCCCCAGACCGCCCAGGTCATCATGGCCTCCTTCGACGACGTGATGAAGGCCGGCGAAGCGGTGGCGGCGGTGATCGCCGCCGGCATCATTCCCGCCGGCCTGGAAATGATGGACAAGCCGGCCACGGCGGCGGTGGAGCCCTTCGTGAACGCCGGCTACAACCTGGAAGCCGAGGCGATTCTGCTTTGTGAATCCGATGGCACACCGGAAGAGGTGGCGGAGGAGATCGGCCGCATGACAGCGGTGCTGGAAGGCTGCGGCGCCACCGAGATTCGCGTTTCATCCAATGAGGCTGAGCGCCTGCGCTTCTGGGCCGGGCGCAAGGCGGCCTTTCCCGCCGCCGGCCGCATCTCTGCCGATTACTACTGCATGGACGGCACCATTCCGCGCAAGTGCCTGGGCGAGATGCTGACCGCCATCACCGCCATGGAAAAGAAGTACGGCCTGCGCTGCATCAACGTCTTTCACGCCGGCGACGGCAACCTGCATCCGCTGATACTCTACGATGCCAACGTGCCGGGTGAACTGGAACGCACCGAGGCCTTCGGTGCCGAAATTCTCAAGCTCTCGGTAGATCTTGGAGGCACCATCACCGGCGAGCACGGCGTCGGCTTCGAGAAGATCAACTCCATGTGCGACCAGTTCGAGAGCGAGGAGTTGAAGGCTTTCCACCGCGTCAAGGCAGCCTTCGATCCCGCCGGTCTGCTCAATCCCGGCAAGGCGGTACCGAGCCTGCACCGCTGCGCCGAATACGGCCGCATGCACGTCCACGGCGGCCATCTCAAATTTCCAGACATCGAGCGTTTCTGATGGAAACCCTACTCACCGATTGGGCTGAACAGATTCGCGCCGCCGGGGCCACCGGTCGCAAGCTGCGTCTCTCCGGCGGCGGCAGTAAGGACTTTTACGGCAACGCTTTGGCAGGCGAGGTTTTCGACACCCGTGGTTACGCCGGCATCCTCGACTACGAGCCGACCGAACTGGTGGTGACTGCCCGCTGCGGTACGCCTCTGGCCGCGCTTGAGAAGACACTGGCCGAGCAGGGGCAGTTCCTCGCCTTCGAACCGCCCCATTTCGGCGCTGCCACCCTCGGCGGTGCCGTGGCGGCCGGCCTCTCCGGGCCGCGCCGGGCGGCAGTGGGTTCTTTGCGCGATTTTGTCCTCGGCATCAAGATCATCGACGGCGAGGGCCGCATCCTGAGTTTCGGCGGTCAGGTGATGAAGAACGTCGCCGGTTACGATGTCTCGCGCCTGCTGGCGGGTAGCCTCGGCACCCTGGGCCTGATCGCCGAGGTGTCGCTGAAGGTGTTGCCCCTGCCGGTGGCCGAAGCCAGCCTGCGCTTCGAGTTGCCCGAGGACAAGGCCCTGGAGGCCATGAACCGATGGGCTGGCCAGCCTCTGCCGATTTCCGCCACCTGCTGGCAGGGTAATGTGCTGACGCTGCGTCTGTCCGGCGCGGCGGCGGCAGTGAGTTCCGCTCGTCAGACCCTGGGTGGCGAGGAGCTGACGGAGACCGAGGCGCAAGCCTTCTGGCTTGGCCTGCGCGAGCAGACGGCGGACTTCTTTGCTGATTCGGAACCGGGTGATCCCTTGTGGCGTTTGTCGCTGCCTTCCGTCGCCGGCCACGTCGAACTGCCGGGCCGGCAGTTGATGGAATGGGGCGGCAGCCTGCGCTGGTGGCGTACCGGCGCCGAGGCCGGCCAGGTGCGCGCCGTCGCCGAAAAGCTCGGCGGCACGGCAAGCCTGTTCCGTGGCGGCGACAAGTCGGAGGGAGTTTTTCACCCTCTGGCGCCGGTGAACCTGGCGATCCAGCGCCGCCTCAAGCAGGCCTTCGACCCCAAGGGCGTGTTCAACCCCGGCCGTATGTATAGCGGGCTGTAATGGAAACCCATCTCGCCGACTTCATCCGTGACACCACGGCCGGCCGCGAGGCCGAGGAGATACTGCGCAAGTGTGTCCATTGCGGTTTCTGCACCGCCACCTGCCCGACCTACCAGCTCTTCGGCGATGAGCTCGATGGTCCCCGGGGCCGTATCTATCTCATCAAGCAGGTGCTGGAAGGTACGCCTCCGACGGAGAAGACGCGCCTGCACCTGGATCGCTGCCTGACCTGCCGCGCCTGCGAATCCACCTGCCCCTCGGGTGTCCATTATTCGCGCCTGCTCGACATCGGTCGTGCCGTGGTGGAGGAGCGGGTACAGCGCCATGGCGTCGATGCCATGGCGCGGGAAGTGCTGCGCGAACTGCTGCCGCGGCCGGCAATCTTTGGCCCGGCCATGAAGTTGGGGCAGCTGATGCGGCCCCTGATGCCGGCCTTCCTCAAGGCCAAGGTGACACCCAACCAAAGCGCCGGCAAGCGCCCGACGACACGCCGGCCCCGCACCATGGTGCTGCTGGAAGGCTGCGCCCAGCCCTCCATGCTGCCGAATATCAACGCTGCCACAGCGCGGGTGCTGGACCGCCTCGGAATTACGCTGCAGGTGGCGAAGAAGGCTGCCTGCTGCGGTGCCGTGCGCCTGCACCTGAACGATGCAGAGGGTGCCCGCGACGACGCCCGGCGCAACATCGACGCCTGGTGGCCGCTGCTGCATGGCGGCGCCGAGGCGATTGTCATCACCGCCTCCGGCTGTGGTGTGCAGGTCAAGGACTACGGCCATTTGCTGCAAGACGATCCGGCCTATGCCGACAAGGCGGCAGCGGTAGCGGCGGCGGCGAAGGATGTGAGCGAAGTGGTGGCGGCGGAAGCTGGCCCCTTGGCGCGGTTGCTGGCGCCGCGCAAGGGTACCTCTGTCCGTCTCGCCTTCCATTCGCCCTGCACCCTGCAACACGGCCTGAAGATACGCGGCGTGGTGGAGAGCCTGCTCACCGCCGCCGGCTTTGAACTTAGCACCGTGGCCGACAGCCATTTGTGCTGTGGTTCGGCCGGCACCTATTCGGTGTTGCAGCCGGCCATCTCCGGCCGCCTGAAGGAAAACAAGCTGGCGGCACTGAGTGCCGGACAACCGGCTGCCATTGCTAGCGCCAATGTCGGCTGCATCGCCCATTTGATGGCGGATGCAACCGTGCCGGTGCGACACTGGATTGAATTGATCGACGAAAAACTACAACATCAGGGAAAGTGACCATGCAGCCGCAGGACGACGCAAAGGCCCTGGAGGAACTCGTCTCCAAGGGTATCAAGATTCCGCCCCAGCCCAAGGTGCTGCTGGAGCTCCAGGAGGTCCTGCGCAAGGACGACTACGATGCGCGGCAGCTGGCGAAGATCATCTCCCAGGATCCGGGCATCGTCGCCATGCTGTTCAAGGCGGTGCGCTCGCCGGTGTTTGCCCGCGGACGCAAGGTCGATTCCCTCGATCAGGTGCTGATGACCATCGGCGTCAAGCAGACCTTCAACCTGGTGCAGGCCATGGCCCTGGCCTCCAGTGTTTCCGACAGCAAACGCAAGGCCTTCGATATTTTCTGGACCCGTTCCCAGGAGGTCGCGCAACTGGCGGCCATCATCGCCGAGGAGACGGTGTCGGTCTGCAACGTGTTCCCGGATCAGGCCTACATGGCAGGTATCTTTCACGAGTGTGGGGTGCCCGTGCTGATGATGCGTTTCCCCGAGTATTGCAAGGTCTTGCGCTTGGAGAATGCCTGCTGCTGGCCGAACCTGACGGACGAGGATACGCGCTTTGATCTCGATCACACCTCGGTCGGGTATCTGGTGGCGCGTCATTGGAAGCTGCCGGATTTTGTCTGCGCAGCGATCCGTTATCACCACGAGATGCCGAATAGCGAGTTGGGCGCCACCCAGACCCTGGTGGCGATCCTGCAACTGGCGATTCATTACTACCACCGCCTGATGCGGGTGGAAGACATCCTGTGGCCACGCATCCAGGACGCGGTGCTGACCGAATTGGGCCTGACGGTAGATGGCGACACGGAATTCTTCGATCATGTCAGCGAGCGCTTCAATGGCGGCTAGTCATTTGGCGCGCTGTGCGACAATAGCCGGGTTCTTACTATTACTTTCCCCAGATCCATGACCGATAACGACCAAACTTCCGGTACCGGGTCCGAGCGCCGCGTCAATACGCGGTTGCGGGAAATCTTCGTGCTCGCCTACGATGTCGTCGAGCCGTTTTTCGCGCCGGAGAATCAATGGGCCGGCCAGGGCCACGAGCATCTGGCCTACCGGGCGCTCCACGAGCGTTTTCCGGAGTTGAGCGGCGAGGAAGTGTTTGTCATCGTCAGTGCCGCGAAGCGTGTGTTTGCTGGCGGCGGGCAGCCGACGCCCTAAGGGCGTTGTTTATGGCTCTCGCGATTGAAACCTGTGCCGCGCAGCACATCGGCGACCGCAAGGAGCAGCAGGATCGCGTCGGTCTGTTTCCCCACCCGGAACGCAAGGGCATCCTGCTGGCGGTGTTGGCCGACGGCATGGGCGGACATACCGGCGGTGCCCTGGCGGCAGAGCAGGTGATCCATGCCGCCAAGCAGAACTTCAATTCCTTCGGTCCCGGCGCCGATCCGCGCGAGACCCTGACCTCGTCCATCAACGACGGCCACGAAGGCATCAAACTCACCCGCTACACCAGTGAGCAGGATCCCCACAGCACCGCCTGCGTCCTGATTCTCCACAGCGGCCGCTGCGACTGGGCTCATTGCGGCGATTCGCGCATCTATCACTTCCGCGACGGTGACCTGGTGACGCGCAGCGTCGATCACTCCTATGTCGGCGACCTGGTAAAGAAGGGCTTTCTCACCGAAGAACAGGCGGAGAAGCACCCGAACAAGAACGTGCTGGTCTCCTGTCTCGGCGATGCCGAGCCGCCGCGCATCGACCATGGCGAGGCCCCAACTCTGCGTGGCGGGGACTGCTTTCTACTTTGCTCTGACGGACTCTGGGCCTATTTCACCAACGCCGAACTGGGTCGGGTGCTAAAGGAGTACGCGCCGCGCATGGCGGCGGAGATTCTCATCAACACGGCTCGGGAGCGCGCCCAGGGACGCGGCGACAACGTCTCCCTGGTGATATTGCGTCTGGTCGAGGTGGTGAAGGAAGAGCCGCCGAAGTTTCAGCGGCCCGGCATGCCGCCGGTAAAGAAGTAGTCGGCTATTCAAGCCATTTGCGGTGCCAGAAGACCAGTCCGATGGTGCTGGCGACGGTGGCCATGAGGCCGAGGGCGGTGGCGAAGCCGCTCGGATTCTCCAGCAGCGGCATGACCTTGAAGTTCATGCCGAAGACGCCCGAGATCAGCGTCGCCGGCATGAAGATCAGGGCGATCACCGTCAGCGCCCGTACTTCCTGATTGACCCGGTTGCTGATGCTGGAGAGGTAGATATCCAGCAGGCCGGCGATCAGGTCGCGAATGGCCTCCAGGGACTCGATTACATGCACCGTGTGGTCGTAGATGTCGCGCAGGTAGGGTTGCGTTTCCGGCTGAAAGAAGCGGCTCTCGGCGCGCATCAGGCTGTTCACCACCTCCCGCAGGGGCCAGACGGCGCGACGCAGGATCAGGGTTTCGCGCTTGAGTTGGTGCAGGGTCTGGAGATGTTGCGGATGGGTCTTGGCGAGCAGGGCGTCTTCCAGGTCTTCGGTGCGTTCGCCGATCTGCTCCAGCACGGTGAAATAGCGGTCGATGATGGCATCGAGGAGTGAATAGGCGAGATAGTCGGTGCCGCGGCGACGAATCTGCCCCCGGTCTTGGCGCAGACGCTCGCGGATCGGGTCGAAGGAGCCGGTGGGCCGTTCCTGGAAGGTCAGTACGAAGTTACGGCCGAGGATCAGGCTCACCTGCTCCGAGGCTACGGTCATGGTGGCGGCGTCAAAGTCGAAGAAGCGCGCCACCAGGTACAGGTAGTCGCCGTAGTCGTCCATCTTCGGCCGCTGGTCGGTGTTGAGGATGTCTTCCAGTACCAGGGGGTGGAGGTGGAAGCGCTCGCCGATCTCGGTCATCACCGTCGGCTCGTGGAGTCCATGCACGTTGAGCCAGAGATTCGGCAGCCGCGGCCGGTGGGCGTGGGCGTCCTCCAGGCTGGTGAAATGGGTTTCCACCAGTTCGTCGGCGCTGTATTCGATCAGGCTGATGACCGCCCTTTCCAGCTTCTGGTCGCCGATGTGGATCAGGGCGCCGGGAGGCAGTCCGGCCTTGGCGGAGCGTCGTTTGTTGTGTTTGCGCATAACGATGTTTTATCGGCTGTTCGGCGAGATTTGAGTATGATCCTTCAACAAAATCAATCCGGCAATAAATCAATACCTAAGCGGAGGGCTTCATGCCTGCAATGATCGGAATTCCACGGGAACTGTTTCCGGGCGAAAAACGTGTCGCCACGGTTCCCGAGGTGGTGGAAAAGCTCATCAAACTGGGCTTCACGGTGGCGGTCGAATCCGGCGCCGGCGATGCCGCCAATTTCAGCGATGAAGTGTATCGCGCCGCTGGCGCCCAAGTGGTGGCCGATGCCGCCAGCCTCTGGGCCATGGCTGACATCATTTTCAAGGTGCGTCCGCCAAGCGCCGCCGAAGTTGGCCTGCTCAAGGAAGGTGCCACGCTGATCGGCTTCGTCTGGCCGGCGCAGAACCCTGAACTGATGCAGCAACTGGCGGCGCGCAAAGTCACCGTGCTGGCCATCGACTCCCTGCCGCGCACCCTTTCCCGCGCCCAGAAGATGGACGCCTTGACCTCCCAGGCCGGCGTTGCCGGCTATCGGGCCGTGATTGAGGCCGCCAATGCCTTCGGTCGCTTCTTCAACGGCCAGATCACCGCTGCCGGCAAAGTGCCGCCAGCCAAGGTCTTCATCGCCGGCGCCGGTGTCGCCGGTCTGGCGGCGATCGGTACTGCTGCCGGCCTCGGCGCCATCGTGCGCGCCAACGATACCCGCGCCGAAGTGGCCGACCAGGTCGTGTCCCTGGGCGGCGAATTCGTCAAGGTGGATTACGAGGAAGAAGGTTCCGGCGGCGGCGGTTACGCCAAGGTGATGAGCGAAGGCTTCCAGCAGGCCCAGCGCGAGATGTACGCCAAGCAGGCGCGGGAAGTGGACATCATCATCACCACCGCCCTGATCCCCGGCAAGCCGGCGCCACGGCTGATTACCGCCGAGATGGTGCAGAGCATGAAGCCGGGCAGCGTCATCGTAGACATGGCGGCGGAGCAGGGCGGCAATTGCGAACTGACCGAGCCCGGCCAGGTGGTGGTGAAGCATGGCGTCACCATCGTCGGCTATACCGACCTGGTGAGTCGTCTCGCCAAGCAGTCTTCGACGCTTTATTCGAGCAACCTGCTGCGTTTGACCGAGGAACTGTGCAAAACCAAGGACGGGGTCATCAACGTCAACATGGACGACGATGCCATCCGTGGCCTGACGGTCATCAAGGAAGGCAATATCACCTGGCCGCCCCCGGCGCCCAAGCCGGCCGCCGCACCAGCCCCCAAGCCCGCAGCTGTCGCCGCGCCGGCCGCCAAGGGCCACGGCCACGGTTCCGGCGCGCCCATGGCGACGCAGACTCTGGCCATCGTCTTCGGCCTCGGCGCGGCCCTGTTCTGGCTCGTCGGCGCCTATGCCCCGGCGGCTTTCCTCGGCCACTTCACTGTCTTCGTGCTGGCCTGCTTCGTCGGCTACATGGTGGTGTGGAACGTGACGCCGGCCCTGCATACGCCGCTGATGAGCGTCACCAACGCCATCTCCAGCATCATCGCCATCGGCGCCCTGGTGCAGATCGCGCCGCCCCTGGCGGCCGGCGGCGTACCACGCCCCGACGAGGCGATCCGCTGGATGGCCGTGGTCGGCATCGTTCTCACATCCATCAACATGTTCGGCGGTTTCGCCGTGACTCGCCGCATGCTGGCGATGTTCCGCAAATAAGGGGCCACGGTAATGTCTTCCAGTCTCGCCACCGTCTCCTACATCGGAGCCATCATTCTCTTCATTCTCAGCCTCGGCGGCCTCTCCAATCCGGAAACGGCGCGCCGCGGCAACCTCTACGGCATGATCGGCATGACCATCGCCGTGCTGGCCACGGTGTTCGGCCCCCGTGTCTCTGTCGGCGGTCTGTCCTGGATCATCGGCGCCATGGTGGTCGGCGGCAGCATCGGCCTGATCGCGGCCAAGAAGGTGCAGATGACCCAGATGCCGGAACTGGTCGCCCTGATGCACAGCCTGGTGGGCCTCGCCGCCTGTCTGGTGGGCTTTGCCAGCTACGTGGATACCTCGCTGCCCCTGATGGGTGCCGAGAAGGCCATCCATGAACTGGAGATTTACGTCGGCATCTACATCGGCGCCGTCACCTTCTCCGGTTCCATCATCGCCTTCGGCAAGCTCTCCGGCAAGATCGGCGGCAAGCCCCTGTTGCTGCCGGGCCGCCATGCCCTCAACGGCATTGCGGCTCTGGTGGTGATCTACTACGGCTGGGCCTTCCTCCAGGCCCACGATCCGGCGGCAGGCGCCACCGCCCTGGTGGTGATGACGGTGATCGGCCTGCTGTTCGGCATCCATATGGTGATGGCCATCGGCGGCGCCGACATGCCGGTCGTGGTTTCCATGCTCAACAGCTACTCGGGCTGGGCGGCGGCGGCCACCGGCTTCATGCTCTCCAACGACCTGCTGATCGTGGTCGGCGCCCTGGTCGGTTCCTCCGGCGCAATTCTGTCCTACATCATGTGTCGCGCCATGAACCGCAACTTCATCAGCGTGATTGCCGGCGGCTTCGGCACCGGCGGCGGCACGGTGGCGGCAAAGAAGGACGGCGAACCGGCAGGTGAAGTGATTTCCATTAGCGCCACGGAAACCGCCGAGCTGCTGCGGGAAGCCAAGAGCGTCATCATCGTCCCCGGCTACGGCATGGCCGTGGCCCAGGCCCAGCACACGGTGAATGAGATCACCAAGCACCTGCGTGAGAAGGGCGTCAATGTGCGCTTCGGCATCCACCCGGTGGCGGGTCGCATGCCCGGCCACATGAACGTGCTGCTGGCGGAAGCCAAGGTGCCCTACGACATCGTGATGGAAATGGACGAGATCAACGAGGACTTCCCGGACACCGACGTCTCCATGGTGATCGGCGCCAACGACATCGTGAACCCGGCGGCCCAGGAAGACCCCACCAGCCCCATCGCCGGCATGCCGGTGCTGGAAGTGTGGAAGGCCAAGACCTCCATCGTCATGAAGCGTTCCATGGCCTCCGGCTATGCCGGCGTGGACAATCCGCTGTTCTACAAAGAGAACAACCGGATGCTGTTCGGCGATGCGAAGAAGATGCTGGACGAGGTGCTGACGGCCCTCAAGGCGTAAGTTTTCCGGCGCCAGGAAAAACGCCCGCCGCGCCGGGCGTTTTTCTTCGCTTAAAATATCAGTGATTGCTTATATTTGAGACTGTCCCTATGACCCAGAATCTGTTCACTCCCGCCGTCGTTGCCGATCTCCAGGCACAACTCAACCGCCACCCGGTGTATCAGGCCGTGCAGAGCATGGACGATCTGCGCCAGTTCATGGCTCACCACATCTATTCGGTGTGGGACTTCATGTCTCTGCTCAAGACCCTGCAACAGACCTGCGCCCCTACCACCGTGCCCTGGCAGCCCATCGGCGACCCCTCGGTGCGCTACTTCATCAACCAGATCGTCCTCGGCGAAGAGTCCGACGACGGCCTGCCCGACGGTTCCGGCAATCCCACCTGGGCCAGCCATTACGAACTGTATTGCGACGCTATGAAAGAAGTCGGTGCCGACCCGGCCCCCGCTGGGCGCTTCGTCGCCGTGGCGGTGGAGCAGGGCATCGACAAAGCCCTCGCCAGCGGCATCGCCCTGCCAGCAGCGCGGGACTTCGTCGCTTCCAGCTTCGACTTCATCGCCAGCGGCAAGCCCCACGTGGTTGCCGCCGCCTTTGCCGTCGGCCGCGAGCACATCATCCCCGCCATGTTCCGCGCCCTGCTCGCCGCGATGGCCATCGGCAAGGACCAGGCGCCGGTGTTCCACTACTACCTGGAACGCCACATCCACCTCGACGAGGACTTCCACGGCCCCCTGTCGCTCAAGCTGGTGAATCAGCTTGTCGGCGGCGACGCCACCAAGCTCGCCGAAGCCGAAGCCGCCGCCCGTGCCGCAGTGACGGCACGGATCAGGTTCTGGGATGGGGTACTGGAAGCGATTCAGAGGCGCTAGAAATATCCCGGATGGCCTGGAAGCCGCGTCGATAGGCGCTTCCAGGCCGATGCAGGGCTGCAAGGCCGTCACAAGGCGCTTGCAGGCTCCACCCCCTTAATGCGAGGGAATAGCTCTTGGATCAGGAAAGCGTCTTGTTGGCGACGTTGCGGCGCATCCACTTCAGCATGTCATCCCATATCTCGCGCTGCTCGCGGGGGCTGGGCATGGCGGTGGCGTGGGGGAGTTCGATGGTGATGACGGGGGTGTTCTTGTAGGCGCTGCCGTAGTTGCCGAGGGAGCCGGGATAGGTGCCGAGGCGGTTGAGCTTGAGTTGGCCGAAGCGTTCCGGCTGTTGCGCCGAGCCGTCGTAGTCGAGAATGCCGAAGGGGGCGTGGACGCTCACCACCAGATCGGGCTGGAAACTCTCGATTTCGTCGCGCAGCCAGCGGGTCTCGGTTTCCGACATGGCCTCCTGGCCGGGAAAGCGGCGCGGGTCGCGGCCGGTCCTGCTGGCCCAGTAGGCGTGAGCATCACGACCCCAGTCGGGAGTGGGGAAGTTGCGGTTGAGGTCGACGCCGTGGCCGTTGGTGCGTTGCGGCGGGTTAGCCAGAAGCCCGTCCGGGTTGGCGACCGGGATCACGCGCCAGTGGTAGCGGCCGGCCTCGGATTCGGGTTCGCCGAGCCATTGCAGCCAACGGAAGACGATGGAGGCGGAGGTGAGTTCGTCGCCGTGTATGCCGCCGATCAGCAGCACACGGGGCGCCTGCTGCTGCGCTTTGCCGCTTTGCGCTACCTGTCTGACCAGGGGCTGGATATCGCGCAACATCAGGGCGCGGCCCCGGGAGGATTGCACCGGGGCGGCTTGCAGGCCGAGATTGCGGCACAGGGAGTTCGGTACGCTGCGCAGCCGCTTGCCGATGGCGCCGCACCACTCTTCCGTCGCCGCAGGCGCGGTGTCGGCCAGGGTGGATGCTGATGCGAGCAGGCTGAGCAGAATGAACAACAGTGCGGAGAGGGGACGAACCATGCTGAGCCTGAAAGAAGGAATATCGATGGCCGGGTGCCCGGCGCGGAGGGCGTGGGCCAAAATCATAGAATGAAATTCGTCTGCCGGGGGGATTGGAACCGGGCCGGGAAACATAAAGAAGTGGAAACGTCCGGCGCGTCGGCGTGGTGCGGAAGAGCATCCGGAAATCGGCTAGGATCACGGCTCGTCCATTTCGGCCCGTTCAGCCACCTATGAACTACGGCATCACCGACCTTACCACCTTCGTCCTCGGCACCATTTTCATCGTTCTGTTGCCGGGGCCGAATTCGCTGTATGTCATGTCGGCGGCGACCCGCTGGGGCATGGGGGCGGGCTTTCGCGGCGCCTGCGGCATATTTCTCGGCGACACGATACTGATGGTGTTGTCGGCCACCGGCGTGGCATCCCTGCTGAAGACGACGCCGGCGCTGTTTCTGGTGCTCAAGTTTGCCGGCGCGATTTACCTGGCCTGGCTTGGCATCGGCCTGCTGCGCGCGGCGCTGGCGGGCTGGCGCGCCCCGTCGCCAGGGGCGGCAATGGCGTCGCCAGCGCCGGAGTTGGCGCCCTATCCACGCCCGTTCCGCACCGCCCTGGTCATCAGCCTGATGAACCCGAAGGCGATCCTGTTCTTCGTTTCCTTCTTCATCCAGTTCGTCGATCCGGCCTATGCCTATCCGGCCCTTTCCTTCGCCATCCTGGGAGTCATCGTGCAGCTATGCAGCGCGGTGTATCTGTCGGCGCTGATTCTCGGCGGCGCCCATCTGGCGGGCATGGTCCGGCGCCGGCGCCGCCTCTCCGCTACCGCCACGGGAAGCGTGGGGGCTCTGTTTCTCGCCTTCAGCGCCAAGCTGGCGACCGCCAGCCTGAACTGAGAGCGCCTGTTTCAATGGGCTCCGAGCCCCGCGTGGGGGTGCGGGGCAAGCGGCGTCAGCCCTTCTTTGCGGGATTGCCGAGGCCGCCAAGGAGTGCAGCCACCGGACGCAGAGGGCGGCGTGGCGGCGCGGCGGCTTTGCCGGAACTGGCTCCGGCGCCGCTACCCGATTCGCTGCTGGATTCGTAGGGTTTGGAGAAGTCGAAGCCATCGGCGGCGATGGGCAGGCGGGCGGCGCTGGAGGGCAGGCGTACTGGCGTCTTCGGGCCATGACCGACGCGGGGCTCGTGCTTGTGGCCGTGGCCGCTGCCGTGGCGTCCGCGACCGGCGTCACGTTCTCCGCGTTCTCCGTCATGACTGCGCTCACGCCCAGCGCGGTCGCGACCACGCTCTTCGCGTTCGCCGCCGCCGCTCGCGGTGGTGTCGAAGCCGGTGATTTCCACCTGCTCGATCTTGAACTTGATGAGCTTCTCGATCTCGGCCAGGTGCTGCCTTTCTTCCGGGCTCACCAGGGAGGTGGCATCACCGGACTTGCCGGCGCGGCCGGTGCGGCCAATGCGATGCACGTAGTCTTCGGCGACGTGGGGCAGTTCGTAGTTGATGACGTGGGGCAGGTCGTCGATGTCGAGGCCGCGGGCGGCCACGTCGGTGGCGACCAGCACCTGGGCACGGCCGCTCTTGAAGGCTTCGAGGGCTTCGGTGCGCTGTTGCTGGCTCTTGTCGCCGTGAATCGCGACGGCATTCACGCCCTGGCGTTCGAGCCAGGTGGCGAGGCGGGCGGTGCCGAACTTGGTGCCGAGGAAGATCAGCACTTGCGACAGACCGCGCTCCTTCAGCAGATGCAGCAGCAGGTAGCGCTTCTTGTCGGAATTGACCATGTGCACCCGGTGGGTGATGGTCTCCGAGACCTGATTGCGGCGCGCGACTTCAATCAGTTGCGGCGCCTTCAGCATCTGGTCGGCGAGCTTCTTGATCTCGTCGGAGAAGGTGGCGGAGAACAGCAGGCTCTGGCGCTCCTTCGGCAGCATGGCGAGGATGCGCTTGATGTCCGGGATGAAGCCCATGTCCAGCATGCGGTCGGCTTCGTCGAGGATGAGGAACTCCACCGCACTGAAATGCACCGTCTTCTGCTGCACGTGGTCGAGCAGGCGGCCGGGAGTGGCGATGACGATTTCGCGCCCTTCCTTGAGTTCGGCGATCTGCGCCTTCATATCCACGCCGCCATAGATGCAGGTGGAGCGCAGCGGCACGTGCTTGCTGTAGGTGACGACGCTCTCGTGCACCTGCATCGCCAGTTCCCGCGTCGGACACAGGATCAGGGCGCGCACCGGGTGCCGCGCCGGCGACGACGAGGTGCTGGCGTGGCGCGCCAGGCGATGCAGCATGGGCAGGGTGAAGCCCGCCGTCTTGCCGGTGCCGGTCTGGGCGCCGCCCATGACGTCCTTGCCGGACAGGATGATGGGGATGGCCTGGGCCTGGATTGGAGTTGGGGTGGTGTAGCCCGCGTCTTCGACAGAGCGCAGGATTTCGGGCAGCAGCCCGAGGTCGGAAAACAGCATGGTAGCTCCTGAATCGGCCCGCCCCTTGCGGGGTACCGGTTCAGGCAGCGAGACACGTGGGAATGGAATCGAAGGGAACGTGCCAACCGGCGGGGCACGAAACCTGCGCATTGTAGCGGAATCGCCCGTGCCGCGTCGGAACGGGGCCTTGCGCTGGGTGCTTAGAGTTCCAGGCGCCGGCCGGACTTCAGCAGGGCGGCGAACTCGGCCGGAGGCAGCGGCTTGCTGAAATAGTAGCCCTGGATTTCATCGCAGTCGTGGCGTTTCAGGTAATCGAGCTGTTCGCGGGTTTCCACGCCCTCGGCGATGACCTTGAGGCCGAGGCTGCGGCCGAGGGCGATGACCGAGGCGGCGATGGCGGCAGCATCCTTGTCGACAGTCACTTCGCGCACGAAGGATTGATCCACCTTGAGCACGTCGATGGGGAAGCGCCGAAGGTGGGAAAGGCTGGAATAGCCGGTGCCAAAGTCGTCGAGGGAGATGCGTAGACCGAGGGAGGTGAACTGGCGCAGGGTCAGGATGGCCGCCTCCGGGTCCTGCATCACCATGCTTTCCGTCAGTTCCATGTCGAGCAGGTGGGGCGGGATGCCAAAGCGGTTGAGATGGCGTTCCACGGTTTCGGCCAGGTTGCGCAGGCGGAACTGGCGCGCCGAGAGATTGACCGAGATGCCGATATCCGCCTGGCCAGCATCCTTCCAGACCCGCATCTGGGCGCAGGCGGCTTCGATCACCCACTCGCCGATGACGACGATGAGGCCGGTGTCTTCCGCCAGGGGAATGAACTCGGCCGGGGAGACCATGCCGAGTTCCGGGTGCTGCCAGCGGATCAGGGCCTCGGCGCCGACGATGGCGCCGGTTTTCAGGCAGACCTGGGGTTGGTAGTAGAGGAGGAATTCCTGGCGGTCGAGGGCACGGCGCAGATGGGTTTCGAGGCTCAGGCGCTGAGTGATGCGCGATTGCATTTCCTCAGTGAATACCTGGAAGCCATTGCGTCCGTGTTCCTTGGCCCGCACCATGGCGATATCGGCCTTCTTCAGCAGTTCCTGGCCATCGTCGCCGTCGCGGGGATAGATGCTGGCGCCGATGCTGGCGCTGACGAACAGCTCCTGACCGTTGACCGCATGGGGCCGGGTCATGGATTGCAGCACCCGCTCCGCCACCATGACGATATCGTCTTCCATCTCCATGTCGTTGAGCAGCAGCACGAATTCGTCGGCGCCGATGCGGGCGGCGGTGTCGCCGTCGCGCAGACTGCCGAGCAGGCGTGACGCCACCTCCTTGAGCATGGCGTCGCCAGTGGCGAGGCCGAGGGTGTCGTTGATGATCTTGAAGTGGTCGAGATCGACGAACAGCACCCCCACCTGGCGCTGGTGGCGGTGGGCGACGGTGATCGCCTGCTCCAGGCGGTCGTGAAGCAGCACCCGGTTGGCGAGGCCGGTGAGGGTGTCGTGGTGGGCGTTGCGAAGCATTTCCTCTTCCTGCCGCCGCCGTTCCGTGATGTCCTTGAAGATGCTGATGTAGTGGGTGACCGCGCCCTGGTCGTCGCGTACCGGCGAGACCGAGAGTTCATTCCAGAACGGTTGGCCTTCCTTGGTCAGGCAGCGCAGTATCACCGTGCCTTCGCGTCCGTCACGGAACATCTGGCGCAGGGTCTCGGCTTCCGGTTGGTGTGTGTTGTCGCCGAGGAAGAAGCGGGCGTTGCGCCCGACCACCTCCTTCGGCGGGTAACCGGTAATGCGCTCCAGGGCCGGGTTGACGTAAAGAGTGCGGTGCTCGGGATCGAGGGCGTCGGTGATGATGATGCCGTCGCGGGTGGACTCGATGGCGCGATCACGCACCCGCAGGGCTTCCTCGGTTTCGGCGCGGTGGTCGGTGAGATAGCGCAGGGCAATGACGCCGCCGACGAACAGCAGTCCCACCGCCAGCATTTCCGCCGCCTGGGCATGAGAAAGCAGGAAGCCGGCAATGGCTACCGTTGCGAGCAGCAAATAAAACACGGCCACGCTTTTGCCAAAGCCGAAGCGGGCGTGTTGGCGCAGATTTCCCCCCGCCATTATTTCCCCGGACCCTTTTTGATACGCCGGACTCTACGCGAGTCCAGGCGCTAACTTGTTGATTTGCGTCATGATAATGGCGATTTCATGGCCAGGGCGGGCCTGACCGGCGCCGTCTACTTGAACAAGCCCTTGATGGCACCGCCGGCCTTGTCGAGGGTCTTTCCCGCCGACTTGGCCAGGTTGTCGAAGCTGACGGCGGCGGTGAGGCGGCCCTTCAGCGCCTTGGCAATTTCCTGGCCGACTTCTCCCGGCGGCACACCGCCCTTGGCCTTGCCGATGTCGCGCAGGGTGATGTCGGGCAGGCTGACGCTGACGGTCTTGCCGTCGAGGAAGGGGGCGGAGGCCTGGGCCTTGGCGTTGCGTATGGTGAGTTCCTCAACGATCAGCTTCTTGCCGCCTTCCTTCTTCTCGCTGGGGCCGAGGCTGTCGGCAATGTGTTTCTGAATGGCGTCGAAATTGGTCAGCCCATCGCCCTTTTCATAAACCACGTCCGGCGCTTCGATGGCGATCTTCTTGATGATGACCACGTCCTTGGTGACAGAGGCGATGTCGATGGCCATCTCGATCTGGCCCACCTTGATGGCATGGGGCGTCTTGAAGCCCGGCGGATTGCCGATGCTGAATCCGCGCAGGAAGCCCTGACCATCCGCAGTACGCAACTCCACGGCTTGCAGGGAGACGGTGGCGCCGGTCATGGCCGAGCCTTGTTTTTCCATGGCATTCTTGACCAGGCCGTCCAGGTTGCCGCGCAGCCAGAACAGGGCGGCGGCGACGAGAACAAGAACCATGAGCAGGATGGCAGCGAGCTTTTTCATGCGGAACTCCGAAGCTAGTGGGTGGCGAGTTTAAGGGTGGCGCGAAACAAGGGGTGGGCGGGGTCGGCGAGGGCATCGACCGCCGAGAAATGATGGCGGCCGTGGAGCGGGACGTCATGAACGAAACAGTGGGGCCAGGCCTTTTGAATCAGATGGGTCTGGCGATGGAATTCAGCGCTTTCGAGGCCGCCGACAGCGGTAATCAGCGGCACTTTGTGGCGCGGCATGTAGCTGATGGGGCTGACGTGGCGAGCGGCCGAGGCGCTCAGGCGCAGGTCGTTGCGCAGGACGGGGGCGCGGGACACGGGCACCAGATCGAAAAGCCCGCTGATGGAAACCACGCCGTGCAACAAGGTAGCAGGCAGATCGGCGGCGAAGACCGGCCACTCTGCTGCCACCATCATCGCCGCCAGGTGGGCGCCTGCCGAATGGCCGGCGAGACTGATGCGGTCAGGGTCGCCGCCGAGGCCGGCGACATGGCGTCGCAGCCAGGCGCAAGCATGCAGGGTCTGACGCACCATTTCTGCCAGCGGGGTGGCCGGAGCCAGCCCGTAATTGAGAACGGCAACTGAAACGCCGGCCTCAACGAAGGCCGGGGCGATGAAAGAAAAGTCTGCCTTGTCCATGGCGCGCCAGTAGCCGCCGTGGATAAAAGCCAGCACCGGGGCATTCGGTTGTTTGGCAGGAAACCAGTCGAAGGTCTCGGCGGCGCCAGAGCCATAACGGAAGTTTTCGTCACAGCGCAACTGGCGTCGCGCCTGAACGGAAGCTTCGCGCCAGCGCTCAAAGATGGCAAGGTGGTCGGGGACGGCGGCGCGGGCGTTGTAGGCCCGGTCTAATTCAGCATCAGTCATGAAGATGGCGCACAGGCGCCGGGTGAAGAAACGGCGCATAGAATAACGCTTTCACGTCCAGCCGGAACCTTCATCATGAAATTCACCACCCTGGGCCGCAGCGATCTGCGGGTTTCCAAGGTGTGCCTCGGCACCATGACCTTCGGTACCCAGAATACCGAGGCCGAAGCCCACGCCCAACTGGATTACGCTCTCGCCCGCGGCATCAACTTCATCGACACCGCCGAGATGTATTCGGTGCCGCCGACGGCAGAGAGCTACGGCCGCACCGAGAGCATCATCGGCCCCTGGCTGGCGCGGCAGCGACGCGACCAGATCGTGCTCGCCACCAAAGCGGCCGGCGCCGGCCGCACCCTGACCTGGATCCGTGGCGGCAATCTGGCCTTCAATCGCCAGAACCTGACCCAGGCCCTGGAAGACTCCCTGCGGCGCTTGCGTACCGACTATGTGGACCTGTATCAATTGCACTGGCCGGAACGCAACACGCCGATCTTCGGCAGCTACATTTTCGAGCCGGCGAAGGACCGGGATTTCACGCCCCTGCGCGAAACCCTGGAAGTGCTGGCGGACCTGATCAAGGCTGGCAAGGTTCGTCATGTCGGGCTGTCCAACGAAACGCCCTGGGGCGTCATGGAGTTCCTGCGCCTGGCGGAGCAGCATGGGCTGCCGCGCATGGTCTCGGTACAGAACGCCTACAACCTGCTCAATCGCACCTGGGAAACAGGACTGGCGGAGATCGGCCACCGCGAACAGATCAGTCTGCTCGCCTATTCGCCGCTGGCCTTCGGTCTGCTTTCGGGCAAGTATCTGGCGGACCCCGGCAGTTCAGGGCGCATTACCCTGTTCCCCGGCTTTGGTCAGCGCTACGGCAAAGCCAATGTGGCGGCGGCGACGGCGGCCTACTGCGACCTGGCGCGCAGCCACGGCCTGACGCCGACCCAGTTGGCCCTGGCGTTTGTTAATCAGCAATGGTTCGTCGGTAGCAACATCATTGGCGCCACCACCCTGGAACAGCTGGCGGAGAATATTGACGCCCTGACGGTGGAACTGTCGGATCAGGTGCTACGGGAGGTGGAGGCCATACACCTGCGCTATACCAACCCGGCGCCTTGAATTGGCGCCTGGCGTCAGACGCTGAGTTTGACGCCCTTGGCCTGGGGCTTGGCGACCGGAGCGGCTTTTTCCGCTTCGGCCTTGTCAGCCTTGTCGGTCTTCTCGGCTTTTTCTGTCGTCTTCGGCGCTTTTTCGTCCTTGGCCTTTTCGTCGGCGACGGCTTCCTTGCCCTCGTCTGCCTTGGCCTCCGGTTCTTCCTTCGCCGCAGGCGCCGGGGCCATGGTTTCAATCTTGTTTTCCCGCATGTAGGCGTCCATGTCACGCCAGCCTTCAAAAATCATGGCCTTGGAAACTTTGGGATTAGACTCGTAGCAGTCTTCCAGCGCCCGTCCGGAATGACGGCAACCACCGCCCACCGCCCGGCCTTCCGCCTGCTTGGCTTCGGAAACCTTGACCGGGTCGTCAATGCCCAACTGCTCGCAAGCCGTCAGGGTGGCAAGAGCGGCAAGGACGATGAGGCCCGGAAGTTTGGTGAATGGCGAGGGGGACATGAGTGCTGGGTTATTTAGCCTAATCGGGGTTTACGGCACCCCATGGCCGTACTTTAGCCGAAAGCGGCAATTCCGGTCTGGGCGCGGCCCAGGGTCAGGGCGTGGATGTCGTGGGTGCCCTCGTAGGTGTTTACCACTTCCAGATTCAGCATGTGGCGCACCACATGGTATTCGTCGGAGATACCATTGCCGCCGTGCATGTCCCGCGCCAGGCGGGCGACATCCAAGGCCTTGCCGCAATTGTTGCGCTTCAGCAGCGAGGTCATTTCCGGGGCGTCCTTGCCTTCATCCTTGAGCCGGCCCAGGCGCAGGGCGCCCTGGAGGCCGAGGGCGATTTCCGTCTGCATGTCGGCCAGCTTCTTCTGGATCAACTGGTTGGCGGCGAGGGGGCGGCCAAACTGCTGGCGTTCCATGACATAGTCACGCGCCCGATGCCAGCAATCCTCGGCGGCGCCGAGGGCACCCCAGGCGATGCCGTAACGGGCGGAATTCAGGCAACCCAGGGGGCCCTTGAGGCCCTCCACCTGGGGTAGGCGGTTCTCGTCGGGACAGAACACCTGGTCCATGACGATTTCGCCGGTGAGGGAGGCGCGCAGCCCCATCTTGCCGTGGATGGCGGGGGCGGTGAGGCCTTTCCAGCCCTTTTCCAGGATGAAGCCGCGAATCGGTCCGCTGCCGCCTTCCTCCTGGCAGCGGGCCCAGACGATGAACACGTCGGCGAAGGGCGAGTTGGTGATCCACATCTTGGCGCCGGATATCTGCCAGCCGCCCGGCACCTGCCTGGCATGGGTATCCATGGCGGCGGGATCGGAGCCGTGGTTGGGCTCGGTGAGGCCGAAACAGCCGATCCATTCGCCGCTGGCCAGGCGTGGCAGATATTTCTCCTTTTGCGCCTGGGAGCCGTAGGCGTTGATCGGGTGCATGACCAGGGAGGACTGGACGCTCATCATGGAGCGGTAGCCGGAGTCGACGCGCTCCACCTCCCGGGCGATGAGGCCGTAGCAGACGTAATTGACCCCGGGGCAGCCGTAGCCCTGAATGGTGGCGCCGAGCAGCCCGATTTGGCCCATCTCGCGGAAGATGGCCGGGTCGGTCTTTTCGTGGCGGAAGGCTTCCAGCACCCGCGGCTGAAGTTTGTCCCGGGCGTAGCCCTGGGCGGCGTCGCGCACCATGCGTTCCTCGGCGCTGAGCTGCTCGTCCAGCAGCAGCGGGTCTTCCCATTGGAATCGGCTCATGGGCTTTTGCCTCCCTCGGCAGCAATAGGTGAAAGATGGCCTTTGAGTTTGGCCAGCAGGTTGAGCAGTTGGCCGCGTTCGGCATCCTCTAGGCCGCCAAAGAGTTCGACGATCCATTGCTCGTGGGCGATCGCCATTTTCTTGAATTCACGTCGTCCGCGCGGCGTCAGCTTGACGATGTAGGCGCGGCGATCCTCTGGATTGTCGCCGCGCACCACCAGGCCCTCGGCCACCAACTGGTCAGTGATGCCGGTGACGTTGCCGCCGGTGACCATCATGCGCTTGGAGAGGTCGCCCATTTTCAGGCCCTGGGGGCAGCGTTCCAGTTGCGCCATGAGGTCGAAGCGCGGCAGGGTGGTGTCGAAATGGGTGCGCAGGCGCGAACGAGCCTCGGCCTCGATCAGGTTGGCGCAGGCCAGCATGCGCAGCCACAGGCGCAGGGCCTGGTGGTCGTCCGAGGTGGCGCGGGTTTCGCTGTCGGGGCGTACTGGCTTGGGAGTGCTGCGGGATCTGCTCATGGCTCGGTTTCCTTCCGAGCACATATTTTAAACCTGAAACTTATTTCTTCCGGGTTTCGCGCCGGGCGCCGGCGAGCCGCAGCAGATCCTCGTTGCTCAAGTCCTCGATGCCCCGATCTTTGAACAGCAGCCACAGCAGGCAGCCGTTAATCAGCAGCAGAGCGACCTCGATGTAAAGGATGGGGGTGACGATCTGGCGTAGCGCGTTGTCGCCGAAGAGGAAATAGAAACCCTCGAAGGAGGGCAGGGCGGCCTTGGTGATGGCCTGATAGTTTTCAAAGGGCGGGAACAGCAGGACCAGCACCAGATTCAAGGCGACGAACCAGAGCACACCGCGCTGGTAGCGGTTGCCCTTGCGCGCTTGCGGCTGCACCCGGCTGCGCAGCAGCAGCCAGGCGATGGCGGCGTTAATCAGCACCACAATGACTTCCAGGGTCAGGAAGTTGCTGTTGATGACCCGGTTGGGCCGCGTGGTGAGGGCAAAGTGAAAGCCGTCAAAGGTTGGGATGTTGGCCCGTTGCAGGCTGGCGTAGTCGTAGGGCGGAAACAGCAATACCAGCGCCAGATTGGCGACGGCGATGCTGATGGCAAACCATTGGCGGCGGTTCATGGCTGGAAGGTTAGCCGAAGCCAGGCCTGGCCGCAAATCGCGGTGAAATGCGGCGGCAGCTAAGCCCGTGTTTGGTGGCGGCGATCTTGGTGGTGACGCCGCTCGGGACCTTGATAGTTCGGGTCGTTGTGCTTGCGGCGATCTTCGTGGATGCCGAGATGGTGATGGTTGTCATGGTGGGCCTCGCTGGCGGGAGTCGCCTGGATTGCCCTCTGGTGTCCCATGTTGAAGAGCAGCCACAGGGTCAGCAGGTTGGCGATCAGCAGGACGCATTCGAGATACAGCAGTGGCGCAAAGAACTTGCGGTGCATCTTGTCGCCGAGAACGAAATAGAAGCTGTCAAAGCCCGGCAGGGAGGGCAGGATCAGCGATGAGTAGTGCTCAAAGGGCGGGAAGAGAAAAATCACCGCAAAGTTGGCGACGCCGAACAGGGCAAGGCCGAGATTGACGTTGATCGGGGCTTGCGGCTGACCGGGGGCGGCCGGCGGCTTGTTGAGGGCCAGCCAGCCGGCGAGGGTATTGATGAGAACGAAGAAAACCTCCAGGGTCAGAAGCTCAGTAAATATCTTCTTGCTGCCCATGGTGCTGAAAACGAAATAGAAGCTCTCGAACTGGGCACCGGCCCGCAGGCGCAGGGAGTTTTCCAGGAACGGCGGAAACAGCAGCAACAGCGCAAGGTTGCCGGCGGCAATGAGAGCAAGAATTTTCTGGTAACGATTCATGTTGTTTGAAGTCTCTTCGGGGGCAGCCGTTGAATCCCCGCGCCATGACGAGGTGGTTTTGTAATGAATCTTGCATGGCATTATCCATAGTCCGACGACAGCCCGCAAGAGTTTGCCGGCGATCCGGTAGACTGGTCGTCTTGTGATCGTTCAAGGAGTATTCATGCGTTACCTAATTTGCCTGCTGGCCTTTGGCTTGAGCTGGGGTTCCGCCCAGGCCCAGGAAGTCTTGCTGCGCCATGCCCTGGAAGGCCGCGCCCTGGCGGCCCTGGGCGAGTTGACCCTGAAGTTCAACGATGAGCAAAAGGGCAAGGCGAAGGTCGTGCTGCAAGGTGTGGCGGGGCTGGAACAAGTTACCCCTCTTCCACACGTGGCCTTTTTGGATAGTGACGACAGTATGGTGTTTTTCGGTACCCGCCCCCGCTTCCTGCCCATCGCCCAGGTGATGGCCCAGGGCAAGGAGAAGTTCAGCGACAAGCAGATATTCCCCCAGGCCGCAGATGCCGTGGATGATCTGGCGGGCAAGGTCGGCGCGCTGCCGATGGGGCTTTCCCTGCCGGTGCTGTTCTATAGCAAGGACGCCTTCCGCAAGGTCGGCCTCGACCCCGAGAGTCCGCCGAAGACCTGGTGGGAACTGCAAAAGGTGGCGGGCCTGCTGTTCGATGCCGGCTACAAGTGCCCCCTGACCGCGTCCGGCTTCAGTTGGGTGCATCTGGAGAACAATGCCTCCCAGGCCGGAGAGCCGGTGCTGTTCAAGGACGGCAAGGTGGAACGCCTGAGCTACAACAGCATGGTGAATGTAAAACATATCGCTCTGCTGGCGAGTTGGCAAAAGAGCCGCTATTTCCACTGGTTCGGCGGCGGACGCGAAGGCAATGCGCGCTTTACCTCGGGACAGTGCGCCATGCTGACCGGCGAATCGGCCTTCTACGCCGAGGCCTCGCGCAATGCGCGCTTTGCCGTCGGTGTTGCCGAACTGCCGTATTACGACGATGTCTATGGCGCCAAGCAGGCGAATGTCTTGCCCGATGGCGAAGCCCTCTGGGTGCTGGCGGGCAAGAAGAAGGAGGAGTATCGGGTCGTGGCCCGCTTCCTGGCGTTCCTGTTGCGCCCGGAGAATCAGAAGGCCTGGGTCCGCGCTACCGGCTACCTACCGATGACGCCCCAGGCGGTGGAAGCCCTGAAGAGCGATTCCGCTGTGCCCGGGCTCCTCGACAAGGCCAGCGAGCGCCTTTCCCACACCCGCTTTGGCGGCGCCCGCATCGCCGAAGGCAAGGGACGCAGCCGCATTCGCGCCATTCTGAACGAGGAGATCGAGTTCGTCTGGCGCAACCAGAAGCCGGCCAAAGAGGCCCTTGATACCGCCGTGGTTCGGGCCAATCATGTATTGCAGCAGGAAGCCGGAGAGAGCAAACGTAAGTAAAAGACGGCAAGTAAGACTGGTAACAAACCCCGCTTACGCTTTACGAAGCCTTACAAACTTCTTGTCATGGAGTCAGGGCGGGGTGCGTTATCTTTGCCATGGGGGTGTTCCCATATCAAACATCAAGGAGTTGTTCATGAAGACCAAGATTACTTTCTCCGCCTTGCTGGCTTTTCTTGCCTTGCCCGTCCTGGCCCAGACGCCGCCGGCGCCGCGCAGTGCAGCCGTGACGCCGAGCGTGGATCAGCGCCAGATGAACCAGCAGCAACGTATCGACCAAGGGGTGCAGTCCGGTGCCCTGACCGGCAAGGAAGCGGCCCGCCTCGAAGGCGGTCAGCAGCATGTGCAGAACATGGAAGACAAGGCCAAGGCTGACGGCAAGGTGACGCCGCAGGAACGCAAGCGCCTGCAACATGCCGAGAATGTGCAAAGCCGCAAGATCGAGCGCCAGAAGCATGACCGCCAGCATGACTACAACCGCGATGGCAAGAAGGATCGCCCCCAGCGCCGTCGTTGAGGTCCTCCGCTTCGCGCCAAGGCCCGCTCCAAGCGGGCCTTTTTCTTGGTTGTTCGCGTAAAATCAGCCCTTTACATTTGCTGCCGCCTTTTCCATGAAAAGCTCCGAAATCCGCCAGAAATTCCTCGACTTCTTCGCCTCCAAGGGGCACCAGATCGTCGCTTCGTCGTCGCTGGTTCCCCACGAAGACCCGACCCTGCTATTCACCAATGCGGGCATGAATCAGTTCAAGGATGTTTTCCTCGGCTTCGACAAGCGCCCCTATAGCCGCGCCACCACATCGCAAAAGTGTGTGCGTGCCGGCGGCAAGCACAACGACCTTGAAAACGTCGGCTACACCGCGCGTCACCACACCTTCTTCGAGATGCTGGGCAATTTCAGCTTCGGCGACTACTTCAAGCGCGATGCCATCAAGTACGCCTGGGAACTGCTGACCGAGGTTTACAAACTGCCGACCGAGAAGCTCTGGGTCACGGTGTATGCCGAGGACGACGAAGCCTACGGCATCTGGACCAAGGAAATCGGCGTACCGGCGGCGCGGGTGATCCGCATCGGCGACAACAAGGGCGCCCGCTACGCTTCCGACAATTTCTGGATGATGGGCGATACCGGCCCCTGCGGCCCCTGCACCGAAATCTTCTACGATCACGGCGAGCACATCTGGGGCGGCCCCCCCGGCAGCCCGGAAGAAGACGGCGACCGCTACATCGAAATCTGGAACAACGTCTTCATGCAGTTCAATCGCGACGACGCCGGCGTCATGCACCCGCTGCCGAAGCCCTCGGTGGATACCGGCATGGGCCTGGAACGCATCTCTGCCGTGCTGCAAGGCGTTCATGCCAACTACGAGATCGACCTGTTTCAGGCGCTGCTGAAGGCCGCCGCGCGCGAAACCTCGGATGCCGATCTGAACAGCCCGTCGCTCAAGGTACTGGCGGACCACATTCGCGCCTGCTCCTTCCTGATTGCCGATGGCGTGATCCCCGGCAATGAAGGCCGCGGCTATGTGCTGCGCCGTATCATCCGCCGCGCCATTCGTCACGGCTACAAGCTGGGCGCCCGCGCCGCCTTCTTCCACAAGATGGTGCCCGATCTGGTGGCCGAGATGGGCGCCGCCTATCCCGAACTCGCCAGCGGCGAAAAGCGCGTCATGGACGTGCTGCGTCAGGAGGAGGAGCGTTTCTTCGCCACCATCGAGCATGGTATGGCGATCCTCGAAGCCGAGTTGGCCGAGATGACGAAGAGCGGCGTCAAGGTGTTCAACGGCGAGACTGCGTTCAAGCTGCACGACACCTATGGCTTCCCCCTCGACCTCACCGCCGACATCTGCCGTGAACGGGAGATGACGGTGGATGCGGCGGCCTTCGATGCCGCCATGGCGCGGCAGAAGGAACAGGCCCGCGCCGCCGGCAAGTTCAAGATGGCCGCCAACCTGGAATACGACGGTCCGGCGACGACTTTCCACGGTTACGAGAGCCTCGAATTCAAGGGCAACGTGCTGGCGCTCTATAAGGATGGCGTTGCCGTCAATGAACTGAATGAGGGCGATCTCGGCGTGGTGGTGCTCGACAACACGCCGTTCTACGCCGAGTCCGGCGGCCAGGTCGGCGACCGGGGCGAACTCAAGGCGGCCGGCGGTATTTTTGCCGTCGAAGACACGCTGAAGATCCAGGCCACGGTGTTTGGTCATCATGGCGTCGTCAAGACCGGCAAGCTGGCCATCGGGCAGGGCGTGGCGGCCAGGGTGGATGTCGAGGCCCGTGCCGCTACCGGCCGTAACCATTCGGTGACCCACCTGATGCACAAGGCCCTGCGCGAAGTGCTCGGTCAGCATGTGCAGCAGAAGGGTTCCCAGGTCGACCCGGACAAAACCCGCTTCGACTTCGCCCACACGGCGCCCATGAGCGCCGAGGAAATTCGCGAAGTCGAAGAAATCGTGAACAACGAAATTCTCGCCAACGCCGCCACCGACTCCCGTGTCATGGGGATCGAAGACGCGCAGAAGTCCGGCGCCATGATGCTGTTCGGCGAGAAATACGGCGACGAAGTGCGCGTGGTTGCCATCGGCTCCTCCAAGGAACTTTGCGGCGGCACCCACGTGGGCCGCACCGGCGACATCGGCCTGTTCAAGATTCTCGCCGAGTCGGGCGTCGCCGCCGGCGTCCGCCGCATCGAGGCGGTGACCGGCCACAACGCCCTGCGTTATGTGCAGGAGCAGGAGCGCCGCGTTCAGGGCGTTTCGGCGCTGCTGAAGGCGCAGCCGGACGAAGTGGCGGAACGGGTGGTGAGCATGCTCGACAACGTGCGCACCCTGGAAAAAGAACTCGCCAAGCTGAAGTCAAAACTGGCCAGCGCCCAGGGCGATGATTTGCTCGGCCAGGCGGTGGACGTCAAGGGCGCCAAGGTGCTGGCCGTGGTCATGGAGGGAGCCGACGTGCCGGCCCTGCGCGAGGCCATGGACAAGCTGAAAGACAAGCTGGGATCCGCCGCCATCCTGCTGGCCTCGGTTAGCGATGGCAAGGTGAGCCTGATCGCCGGCGTCACCGCCGATCTCACCGCCAAGGTCAAGGCCGGTGAGCTGGTGAACATGGTCGCCCAGCAGGTCGGCGGCAAGGGCGGCGGCCGCCCCGACATGGCCCAGGCCGGCGGCACCGATCCGAGCAAGCTGCCGGAGGCGCTGGCTTCCGTCCGTTCCTGGGTGGAAGGCAAGCTCTGAGAATGCTGCCCCGGCTACAACCGGGGCAGCCTTAATCCCAAGATACGTTGATCGCCATGCCGGAAAAATACCTGCGACCCGAATTGACCCTGGAAGCCCTCAACCAGCGCGGCGAAGGCCATCTGCCCGGCTTCATGGGGATATCAATCACCGCCGTGACAGCCGGCAAACTGCATTCACGCATGGCGGTCAGCCCCCAACACATGGCGCCCAACGGCTTTCTGCATGCCGCCTCGGTGGTGGCCCTGGCCGATACCACCTGCGGCTACGGCACCATCGCCCATCTGCCGAAGGGCGCCGAATCGTTTACCACGGTGGAATTGAAGTCGAATTTCCTCGGCACCGTTACCGAAGGCGCGGTGGTTTGTGAGGCCCATTCCCAGCATCTGGGCAAGGCGACGCAAATCTGGGATGCGGTGGTGAGGGATGAAGCCACCGGACGCAAGCTGGCCCTGTTCCGCTGCACCCAGATGATTCTTTGGCCGAAGGGCTGAGCTTGCTCGCCCGGCTGCGGGCCGCATGGCATGGGCTTCGTAGCAATGCCAGGCCTGGGGGCCGCATGCCTTGGCGCTTCCATGGCATGTCATGCTGGATGCGCCATTCCACGCGCCCTGCAAGCCAATAGCGCGTCAGGCGTTTTCCTGGCCGATGGTGCTGGCCCAGCTCAGGGCCTGGGTCAGGCAGCTATTCACGGCATGGTGATCGACGCCTACCAGTTGTTCGGTGAGATCGTGACAGGCTTGGCCGTCGCCGGCCTCCAGGGCCTGGGTGAGGGCCAGGGCGATACCGAGTTCGCCGCCGCCGGTTTCCAGCGCTTCGCGGACTTCCGTCGGCAGATTGAGACCATGAAGGATGTCTTCCATGGCGGCGCCCATGAGGGCGGGCATCAGGGACATGATGCCGACCATGAAGGAGCGGTCTTCAAAATCCCGCTTGCCCGGATGCAGTTTGCCGGCCAGCAGTTCCATGAGCCGGCCGCGGGTGGCGGCGAGCTGTAGCAGCGGGCTGGCGACCTGGACACTGCCCGGGGTGGTATAGAGCAGGAGTTGCAGCCAGCGTTGCAACTGGCGTCGGCCGAGCACGGTGATGGCGTGGCGCAGGGAGGTGACTTTGGTGCGCACACCGGTGGCGACGGAGTTGGTGAGCCGCATCAGGTTAACCGTGAGGCCCGGCTCGTGCTTGAACACCGCTTCCAGTTCGGGAGTTTCCGCGTCTTCCAGCACCAGGCCCATGAGGCGGATCAGGGCCAGTTGTGAGTGGCCCAGCTTGCGGCCGGCGATGATGGTGGGCTTGGCGAAGAAGTAACCCTGAAACAGGTGGTGGCCGAGATCGTGGCAATACTGGGCCTGTTCCCGGCTGTCGACCTTTTCCGCCAGCAGTTGCAGCGGCCACTTTTGCAGGGCGCGGGTGGCGCGCTCCAGGCTGGCGTTGTCGTGGGCCGGCAGTTCGATTTTGACGATATCGATGAGGTCGAGGAGAGGCTGGTATTTCTCTTCGTAACTGACGAAGTCGTCGAGGGCCAGGGTGAAGCCACGCGCCTTGAGTTCAGTGCAGCGCTCGACGATCGGCGGCGTGATCTCCACGGTTTCCAGCACCTCCAGGACGATCTTGTCCGTGGGCAGGATTTCCAGGATGTCGGAGAGCAGCAAGGCTTCATCGCAGTTGATGAAACCCTTGTAGGGGCCGAGGGCCTGCTCGACACCCAGGTCAACGAAGGCGCGATTGATGACGTTGGCGGTGGCGGCCAGATTGTCCTGCACCGTCGCCGAGTTTTTCAGGGCGCCGCTACGGAACAGGAGTTCATAGGCGAAGAGTCCGTTGTTGCGATCGAGGATCGGCTGGCGGCCGATGAATATCTCTTCGCTCTGGCTGTCGGTCTCGGTCATCAGAAAGAAACGTCGAGGCCGGGCCAGACGGAGGACAGGGCGGCCTTGAACTCGGCCTGAATGCGCACCAGCGCGGCCTCGGTGTCGGCCTCGAAACGCAGCACCACCACCGGCGTGGTGTTGGATGCGCGGGCGAGACCGAAGCCGTCGGCGTATTCGGCACGGACGCCGTCGAGGGTGATGAGTTCGCGGGCGCCAGGGAACTTGCCTTCCTGTTGCAGCTTGGCGACCAGGCGATGGGGTTCGCCTTCGTTCATCTTCAGGTTGAGTTCCGGCGTCGAGATGGCGTTGGGCAGATTCTTCAGCGGCCAGTTGGCATCCTTCCAGCGCGAGACGATTTCGAGCAGGCGAGCGCCGGCGTAGAGACCGTCGTCGAAGCCGTACCAGCGTTCCTTGAAAAACATGTGGCCGCTCATTTCGCCGGCCAGGGGAGCGCCGGTTTCCTTGAGCTTGCTCTTGATGAGGGCGTGGCCGGTATTCCACATCAGCGGCTTGCCGCCCTGATGGCGCACCGACTGGGCCACCCAGCGTGAGCATTTGACGTCGAAAATGATCTGGGCGCCGGGGTTGCGCGTCAGCACGTCGGCGGCGAACAGCATCAGCTGGCGGTCGGGGTAGATGATCTCGCCGTCCTTGGTGACCACGCCGAGGCGGTCGCCGTCGCCGTCAAAGGCGAGGCCCAGTTCGGCGTCGGTTTCCTTGAGGGCACGGATCACGTCTTGCAGGTTCTCGGGCTTGGAAGGGTCCGGGTGGTGGTTGGGGAAGCGTCCATCCACTTCGCAGAAGAGTTCCACCAGTTCGCAGCCCATGCGGCGGAACAGCTCGGGGGCAAAGGCACCGGCAACGCCGTTGCCGCAGTCGATGACGATCTTCATCGGTCGCGCCAGTTTCACGTCGCCGACGATGCGGGAGATGTAGGCTTCGCGCACGTCTTCGTGGCGCACATGGCCCTGGCCTTCGATTAAGTCGCCGCGCTCGATGCGCCGGCGCAAATCCTGGATCAGTTCGCCGAACAAGGTCTGGCCGCCGAGCACCATCTTGAGGCCGTTGTAGTCCGGCGGGTTGTGGCTGCCGGTAACGGAAACGCAGCTTTCAGTGCCTAACTGGTAGGCGGCGAAATAGCTCATCGGCGTGGGAACGCGGCCGATGTCGATCACGTCGACGCCGGTACTGGTAATGCCCTCCGCCAGGGCTGCCGAGAGTTCGGGGCCGGAGAGCCGGCCATCGCGACCCACGGCGATGGTGCTGATGCCGCGCTCGTGTGCTTCTGTGCCCAGAGCCTGACCAATGAGCCGGACGGATTCGGCGGTGAGCGTCTTGCCGACAATGCCGCGAATATCGTAAGCCTTGAAAATCTCCGGTGCCGGTAGGTGCATGGGGTGACTCCAGGTGCAGGGGAAACGACAGGTGGGCGATTATCCCATGTCAGTGCAGTGTCTTGGGTGTTTCCTCGCTGCTGCCAGGGGGTGCGGGAGAGGCATGGTGCACCGCCAGACGCCACCCCAGAGGGCCGCGAACATAGACGTTGGTGGCGATCACCGGCGCATGGGTGCTTTCGTCGCCCTTCACGCTGACGTGCTCTATCACGGTGTGAATGGCGCTGAAGGGGCTTTGTATCCTGGTCTGCTCAATCACGCGCAAACGCATGCGGAGATTGCCTTCCATGACCCGCTTCCAGGCCTCGCGGATGGCCTGATAGCCAACGTAGCGTGGGCTGCCCGGATGAACGCAGACGATTTCCTCGTCTTCCGCCCAGAGAGCCATCAAGGCCTCCAGGTCAGCGCGCTCGATGGCATCGTAGAAGGCGGCTTCGACATCCTGAGGGCTGGTGAAGATGGGCTTGCCGCTCATGGGCTTATCCCGCATCGGTGCGCAAAGAGGCCAACACAAGTTCCGGCGTCAGCTCATTCAGGCAATTGGCGTGGCCGAGAGGGCAGGTACGCTTGAAGCAGGGGCTGCAATCGAGATCGAGGGAGAGGATCTTGGCCCGGGGTGACATGGGCGGCGTGTAATTGTGGCTGGAGGAGCCGAACAGCGCCACCAGGGGGCGTTCCAGGGCGGCGGCGACGTGCATCAGGCCGGAATCGTTGCAGACCACGAGCTTGGCCGTGGCCAGGAGATCAATGGCCTGGTCGAGGCTGGTGCGGCCGCAGAGATTGGTTGCCGCGCCGCAACTGAGGCGGGCGATTTCCTCGCCGACCTCGGCATCCTTGGGCGACCCCAGCAGCCACACCGGATGTTCCGGCGTATGGAGGACGCTGGCGAGTGTGGCGAAGTGGCGCGCTGGCCAACGCTTGGCGGGGCCATATTCAGCGCCGGGACAGAAGATGATGGGGGTCACGCCGCCAGGCAGCCCGAGGGCATGGTGCACCGCCTGCTGTTGGGCGAGGCTGGTCTTCAGGTGCGGGCGACGCACGCTATGGGCATGGGCGCTGCGGCGACCTTCCGCCAGCCGCGTATAGCGGTCGGCCAGGCGCGGCAGGGCGACCTTGTCCAGGGTGTGACGGTTGTTGATGAGTCCGTAGCGGGCTTCGCCGGTATAGCCGGTGCGCTTCGGGATGCCGGCAAAAAAGGGCACCAGGGCGGACTTCCAGGAATTGGGCAGAACGACGGCTTCGTCGTAGCCCTCCTTGGCAAGGTGCCGGCCCAGCTTCCAGCGCGCCGCCAGATTGAATTCGCCGTGACGGAAGGGGCTGTCGATGACATGCCGGACTTCCGGCATGCGTTTCAGCAGCGGCGCCGTCCACGCCCCGGCGAGAACATCAATCGCCAGATGGGAATGCTGCTCCTGAAGGCGCGACAGGAGCGGCTGGGCAAGTATCGTGTCGCCGATCCAGGCCGGCGCCACCACGAGGATTTTTAGCACAAGGCTTTAACGTGAAACACTGAAAATGAGCGCTGGGTACGATATCGAGCGCAGCGAGCAAGCCAATAGCCTCCCCCGCGAGGGGGAGGACGGGAGGGGGCGGGCCTTTATGCCGCATTTCGCGTGTTTCGTCACAAGCGGGAGGCTTTCACCGCCACGAGCGTTAATGGTGGCCCTTGGGCTTCTCGCCGGTGAAGCGATACACCGTGCCGCAATAGGGACAGGTGGCCTCGCCCGTATCGCCCTTCAGCACATCGAGGAAGACGCGCGGATGCCGTGCCCACAGAGGCGCCCCGGGACGCGGGCAGTGCAGGGGCAGATCGTGGGCGGTGACGTCGGCCTGACGCAGGGTTTCGTTGAGTTCGGCCATGATTACATCTCCGCTCAGACCGGGGAGAGCCAGTCGGCGTGGGCCGGTACCTTGCCGTTGACCACGTCGAAGTAGAGGCTTTGCAGCTTGGTGGTGACGGGGCCGCGCTTGCCCTCGCCGATCTGGCGATCATCGAGTTCGCGGATCGGCGTCACTTCGGCGGCGGTGCCGGTGAAGAAGGCTTCGTCGGCGATGTAGATGTCGTCGCGGGTCAGGCGCTTGGATATCACCTTGTAGCCGAGTTCGGCGGCCAGGGTGATGACCGTGGCGCGGGTGATGCCGATCAGGGCCGAGGCGATTTCCGGTTCGTAGATCACGCCGTCCTTGACGATGAACACGTTCTCGCCGGCGCCTTCGGCGACGAAGCCGTCCACGTCCAGCAACAGGGCCTCGTCGTAGCCGCTCTCGGTGGCTTCCATGTTGGCCAGGATCGAGTTGGCGTAGGTGGCGGCGAACTTGGCGCGGGCCATGGTCACATTGACGTGGTGACGGGCGAAGGAGGAGGTCTTGACGCGGATGCCCTTCTCCATGCCTTCCTCGCCCAAGTAGGCGCCCCAGGGCCAGGCGGCGATGGCGACGTGGGTCTTGGCGCCACGCGGGGAAACGCCCATTTTCTCCGAGCCGTAGAAGGCGATCGGGCGCAGGTAGCAGGATTCGAGCTTGTTGGCGCGCACCACTTCCTTGTGCGCTTCGATAATGGTTTCCTTGTCCCAGGGCATCGGCATGCGATAGATATGGGCCGAGTTGAACAGCCGCTCGGTGTGCTCCTTGAGCTTGAAAATCGCCGTGCCATTCACCGTGTTGTAGGCGCGAACCCCCTCGAAGACCCCCAGGCCATAGTGAAGGGAATGGGTCAGCACGTGGGTGGTGGCATCACGCCAGGGCACGAGCTTGCCGTCGTACCAGATAAAGCCGTCGCGGTCGGCCATGGACATGGTTTGGGTCTCCAGGGTTTCTTTGCAGGGAAAAGGAGATTTTATCGGATTTGGCCCGGTAAAATTGCGCCATGAGCGAACGAATCTGGAAACCCAACGTCACCGTCGCCGCCCTGATTGAACGGGAAGGCCGTTTTTTATTGGTTGAAGAGGAGACCGACGACGGCATCCGTTTCAACCAGCCTGCCGGCCATCTGGATCAGGGCGAGTCTCTGGTTGCCGCCTGTTCCCGTGAGGCACTGGAGGAAACGGCCTGGCACTTTCATCCCACCGCCCTGGTGGGCGTGTATCAGTGGCCGCGCCCCCAGGGCGACATTACTTACCTGCGCTTCGCCTTTGCCGGCGAGTTGGGCGAGCATGTGGCCGGCCGGCAACTGGATAGCGGCATCCTGCGGGCGGTGTGGATGACCCCGGCGGAAATCGCTGCCAGCCGCGAGCGCCATCGCAGCCCGCTGATTCTCCAGTGTGTCGAGGACTGGCTGAGCGGGCGGCGCTTTCCTCTGGATCTGATTCGCCACTACGATTGATGCGTGGGTTGAACGGCGGGGAGGCAGCGAAGATGGAGACTAAAGGCAAAGTGGTGGTGGGCATGTCGGGCGGCGTCGATTCCTCCGTTGCCGCGCTGTTGCTGAAACGGGCCGGGTACGAGGTGGTCGGCCTGTTCATGAAGAACTGGGAAGGCGACGACAGCGACGATTACTGTTCCTCGCGCCAGGACCTGATCGACGCCGCTGCCGCAGCGGACGTGATCGGCATCGAACTGGAGGCAGTGAATTTCTCCGCCGAATACAAGGACCGGGTGTTCGCCGATTTTTTGCGCGAGTATCAGGCCGGACGCACTCCCAACCCCGATGTGCTGTGCAATTCCGAAATCAAGTTCAAGGCCTTTCTTGATCACGCCATGGCGCTCGGCGCCGACAAGATTGCCACTGGCCACTACGCTCAGGTACGGGAGTTTCTCGGTTCCTGGCAGTTGCTCAAGGCCGAGGATGGCACCAAGGACCAGAGCTATTTCCTCTATCGCCTGAACCAGGCGCAGTTGGCGAAGACCCTGTTTCCGGTCGGTCACCTCTACAAGCGTGAGGTGCGCAAGATCGCCGCCGAGGCCGGGTTGCCGAATCACGGCAAGAAGGACTCGACCGGCATTTGCTTCATCGGCGAGCGTCCCTTCCGCGAATTTCTGCAACGCTATCTGCCGACCACGCCCGGCGAGATTCGTAACCTGGATAACGAACAGGTGATGGGGCAGCACCAGGGCCTGATGTATCACACCCTCGGTCAGCGCGACGGCCTCGGCATCGGTGGCGTCAAGGGCGCGCCGGAACTGCCCTGGTATGTGGCGGCCAAGGACATGGCCAACAACGTGCTGTATGTAGTCCAGGGCCACGATCATCCGGCGCTGCTCAAACCAAGTCTGCGCGCCACTCAACTCTCCTGGGTTTCCGGCCAGGCACCGCATACCCAGTGGGTGTACGCCGCCAAGACCCGTTATCGGCAGCCCGATGCCGCCTGCGAGGTGGAGCGGGTGGACGGCGACAGCTGCGAGATCATCTTTGCCGCCCCGCAATGGGCGGTAACGCCGGGGCAGTCGGCGGTGTTATACGAGTCACGGGTGTGTCTCGGTGGAGGCATCATTTCCTAGCTGCTAGGGGTGGGAGTAAAACCTCTATACAATTAAGGGTATTCCTTGATGGAATCGACTAGGCTCATGGGCATTCGACAAAAATGCGTTGTATTTGCACTTCTGGCCTTGCTGAGCCAGTTTTCCTGGGCGGGCATGGCGTCGGTTGCCACGGTGTCGTCATCCCCCACCCGGCCGCTGGCTGTGCTCTACGATGAAGCGGATGAAGGAAAGGCGGGTGCGGATTATTCCCGAATCATCGCGGGCATCGAAGGCATGCCCGACGTGGTGGTGTACCGCATTGCCCTGAATGGGGGCGAATACCATCTGGCGGCGGCAAACATGGGGTCTCGCCTTTCGGGGGGGCTGAAGCTCGCCTTCAACGGTTCCGGGCAAATTGCGGTCATCTATCCTGATATTGGCGAGCCTTACCGCACGGTGTTTTCGAACATCATTGAGGGCATTGAAGATCAGGCCAAGACGCGGGTTGCCACTTTTGCCGTTGGCTCCAAACAAAATGCAGAAGACATTGAGGCGGAATTGCGCCGCCAGAACATTCAGGTGGTGATTGTTCTCGGTCGTAACGGTTTGAAGGCCGCCGCCAATCTGAATCGGGACATCGGTGTCGTGGTGGGCGGGGTTCTCTCGGCGCCCGAATCGGAAACTCGCGGCATGTCCGTTTTCAGCCTGGCGCCAGACCCGCAGCTTCTGTTCGAGCGACTGAGAAAGCTGATGCCGGCGGTGCGTCGGGTGATCGTGGTATACGAGCCGCAACAGAACGCCTGGCTGATCCGTCTGGCGCGCGAGGCGGCGAAGGCTCACGGTTTGGAACTGGTGGCCTTGGAGGCGAATGATCTGAAGGCGGCGATGCTGCTTTACAAGGATGTGATCGGCAGCGCCGACCCGAAGCGCGATGCTCTCTGGTTACCTCAGGATTCCGTGACAGTGGAAGAGTCCTCCGTGCTGCCCCTGGTGTTGCAGGAAGCCTGGAATCGTAGCTTGATCGTGTTTTCCAGCAGCGTGACCCACGTGCGTCGTGGCGCCCTGTTCTCGCTGTATCCCAATAACATTGGCCTCGGGCGCAAACTGGCGGATTCAGCCCTGGGCCGCATCTCTGCGGGAGGGGCCGGTACTCGGACCATGGAGCCGCTCAAGGAAGTTCTCTGGGCCGTCAATGTTCGCACCGCCAGTCACCTGGGACTCGATGTCGGTTACAGGCAGCAGCAGTCCTTCGACCTGGTCTTCCCGCAACAATGACAAAGTTTGCACACCTGCTGCGCGAGAGTTCGTTCAGGCGCCAGCTAAGCGTTGTCGTGGCGGCGGCTCTGCTGAGTCTGGCGTTCGTTTCGTCGTTGGCGACCTCTTGGCAGAGCGGACGGCAGATTCAGGCCACCTTGGTCGAGCAGGGCATGAAAGTCACGGAGAATCTTGCCCGCCAAAGCAAGTTGGCGTTGCTCTACGATGCGGCGGAAAATGCCGCCGAGCCTGTGGCTCTGACCCTCGCCTTCCCGGATATTCTGGCCCTGGATATTCGCCATGCCGATGGGCGTTTGCTGTTCGCGCGCGGCGCGGCGATCGACGGAGAGACGCCCTCGGCCGCGACCGGACCGGAGCAGCGAGCCTATCTTGAGCGTGATTCGGAGGACGCCTGGAGGTTTGTCGCTCCGGTACTTGCCGGTGCTGCTGCCTCGCCCTACGACATGACCGAGCAACGCCCGCAAGTGTTGGGCTATGTGCGCGTGGTGCAGAGCAAGGCGACCCTGACGCGTATGCGCACGGAAGTGTTCGCGGTCAACTTCGCCGTCTCGTTCTTCTTCGCTTTTGCCTTCCTGATGCTCGTGCGCTGGCTGACCGGCCGCCTGAGCCGGCCCCTGGAGCGCTTGTCCGCCGCCATGGCGCGGGCCGAAGCCGGTGAAGGCGGGGTCCGGGCCGATCTCTCGGGATCGCGGGATATCGCCGATATGGCACATGCCTTCAACAAGATGATGGTGGTGCTGGAGGAGCGTGAAAAGGAGCTGCGGGAGGCGCGCGATAACGCTCTTAAGGTAGCAAGGCTTAAGGCGGATTTCGCCGCCACGGTGAGCCATGAAATTCGTACTCCGCTGAACGGAGTCGTGGGTACCCTGGACATCCTGATGGCGGCCACGCTGCCACCAAAGCAGCGCCAATTTGTCGAAATTGCCTGGGATTCATCCCAATACCTGCTCGATCTCATTAATAACATCCTCGATTTCTCCCGCCTTGAGGTGGGCAAGGTGGAGCTTGAGCGCACCGAGTTCGGCGTCAGCAAAATGGTCGAAGAGGTGCTTGAACTGCTGCATTCCCAGGCGCTCCAGAAGGGGCTTGACTTGGGCTATCTGATTGAGCCACCAGTGCCGCTGCGCCTGAAGGGCGACCCGCGGCGGATGCGCCAGGTGTTGATTAATCTGGTGGGCAACGCAGTGAAATTTACCGAAAGCGGAAGTGTTGAAGTGCGCATTTCGGTGGTTGATGGCCTCTCATTTGCGGATATGCCGGACAGCGCTGCCGAGATTCCGCTGTTGTTCGAGGTGATTGATACGGGTGTGGGCATCGGCGCCGAGGCCAAGACAAGCATCTTCGATGCCTTCACCCAGGAAGATGCTTCCACTACCCGTCGCTTTGGCGGATCGGGTCTGGGGCTGGCCATTTGCAAGCAACTGGTCAGCCTCATGGGGGGCGAGATTGGCGTGGATAGTGCGCCAGGGCAGGGCAGCCGGTTCTGGTTCCGTTTGTCCCTCGCGCAGGGCGAAGTGTCGCCACTCGTGTCCCAGTCGCCCAACTGGACGGGGTTCAAGGCCTTGGTGGTGGACGAGAGCGAGATTGCCCGCCAATTCCTGAAGCAGGCCTTGTTGTCCTGGGGGTTTGACTGCCATATGGCAATGGACGCCGAGAGCGCCCTGGCGGAGCTTCGCGCCGCCGCAACCCGTGGCGTACCGTATCACTTGGTCATTCTCGACACGGCGTTTTCGAGCACTGACGGCGATAGCCTGCCTTTGCGCATCCATGTGGAACACCCCACCGGCCCGCGACTTGTGCTCATGAACCGCTACGGCGCCGAAGCAGTGCCCGCCGCCGCCCAGGCCGATGCCTACCTGGCGAAGCCGCTCGGGCTGGAGCGTTTGCGTGAGTGCATCGCCGGAATCCTCGTCAGCGGGCAGGCAGCCCCCCAAGATGTGGAATTGCCGGCGCCAGCTCCGATGCCCCTTCGTGCCGGATTGCGCCACCAGATTCTCATCGTTGAAGACAATCGCACCAACCAGATTATCGCCGAAGGCATGCTGTCGGTGCTGGGCTGCGGAGTCGAGGTGGCGGAAAACGGGCGTGATGCGCTGCTTGCCTTCAAGCGACAGCCGTGGGACTGGGATCTGATCCTGATGGATTGCGCCATGCCCGGCATGGATGGCTATGAGGTCACGGCCAGCATCCGCGCCATGGAAGAATCGAGCGGGAGGCGGGTGCCGATTGTTGCCATGACTGCCAACGTGCAATCGTCGGACATTGAGAAGTGCCTTGCCGCGGGCATGGACGATCACCTGCCGAAACCGCTTTTGCTTGAACATCTGTTAGCCAAACTGAAGCGCTGGATTCCCAATTTCGAGGCAGCGTCGACAGGGGCGGGGCTGCTTCAGACTTCGGGCAGTTCCGGTCACGAGGCGCAGCCGGTGGACCCCGCGCTTTTGGGCAAGTTGCGTGAGGTGCTGGGAGGTTCTATCGATCAGGCGATCAGGCCGTTCCTGGAAGACATGCCGGTTTATCTGGATGACATGGATCAGGCTTCTGCCGCAGGCAATAATGATGCCCTGCGCCGCGCTGCCCATGCTATCAAGGGGGCGGCAGGCAATCTGGGGGCAACCCTGCTGGCGGCGGCGGCGGCCCATATTGAGGAACATGCGGTGGCGGGGGACATGGACCTCGCAAGTGAACATCTCTCCAGCGCGCGAGCTGAGTTTTCCTTGGTGCAGCAGGTCTTGCTCGGCGAATTGAGCAGGGAGTCGGCCCAGGCGGCGGAGAGTTTGGAGCGTGGCGTACTGGTGCTGGTGGTGGATGATGACCGCAGTACCCGCTCTGCCCTGCGCTACGCCCTTCAGCGCAATGGTTTCAGCGTCGAGGAAGCCAGCGATGGCATCAAAGCCCTGGCGGCCGTGGCGCGCCTGACTCCCGATGTCATCTTGATGGACGCGATGATGCCGGAAATGGATGGCTTCATGGCCTGCGCAAAACTACAGGGGATGCCGCAGGCGAAGGATATTCCGGTGTTGATGATTACCGCCCTGGAAGACAATGATTCGATTCAGCGCGCCTTTGCCGCCGGGGCCAGCGACTATATTCCCAAGCCCATCAATCTGGCGGTGGTGAATCAGCGGGTGCGTCGCGTGGTGGATGCCAAGCGCACGGAAAAGCATGTGCGCCATCTGGCTTTTAACGACGCCCTGACCGGCTTGCCCAACCGTGTTCAGTTTGTCGATTTCCTCAGTCGTGCCATTGACCGCGCCGAAACCCAGGCCCAATCGCTGGGCGTTCTGTTCCTCGACCTGGATCGATTCAAATTCGTCAATGACACCTTGGGGCACGAGATCGGCGACCGCCTGCTGAAGGGCGTGGCGAGCCGGATTCGGTACTGTGTGCGCTCCAGTGACTGCGTGGCACGCCTGGGGGGCGACGAGTTTACCGTGCTGCTGGATGAACTCGGCGACCCATCATTCGCCGCCAATGCGGCGCAGAAGGTTTGCCGCGCCCTGGCGGCTCCCTTCGAGATTGACGGGCAGGAAATTTTTGTTTCTGCCAGCATCGGCATCTCCATCTATCCGAATGATGGCGGCGATGTCAGCACCCTGCTGCGCCATGCAGACACGGCCATGTATCGCGCCAAGCGCGGCAACGGCGGCTTCCAATTTTACGAGGCGGGCATGGAAGCCTCCGTGGCCGAGCATCTGCGGATGGATAGCTCCCTGCGGCGGGCCATCGAGCGCAACGAACTCGCAGTCTATTACCAGCCCAAGGCCGATACCCGTAGCGGCAAGATCATCGGCATGGAGGCGCTGGTCAGGTGGATTCATCCAACACAAGGCGTCATTTCCCCGCTGGAATTCATTCCCCTGGCGGAAGAGACGGGACTCATCAATCCTATTGGCGAGTTTGTGTTGCGTACTGCATGTGCCCAGACCAAGAAGTGGCAGGAGGAAGGCGCCGGCAATTTGAACGTGGCGGTCAATCTCTCCGGTGTTCAATTGGCTGACGCGGGTATCGCCGAACTGGTGGCTACGGTGTTGCGCGAAACGGGTCTCGATCCACGTCATTTGTCCCTGGAGATCACCGAGAGCGTACTGATGGAGCATGCCCGCGAAGCGGTGACGACGCTGCATCAGTTGAAGAGTCTCGGTCTACGTGTGGAAATCGACGACTTCGGTACCGGCTATTCTTCCCTCGCCTACCTGAAGCGCTTCCCGGTGGATGCCCTCAAGGTGGATCGCACCTTCACCCGCGACATGACCGATAACGCCGACGATGCGGCCATCGTTACGGCGATCATTGCCTTGGCCCACAGCCTGCGTCTGAAGGTTGTCGCCGAGGGCGTGGAATCCCGCGAGCAGTGGGACTTCCTCGCCCAGCTCAATTGCGATGTGATTCAAGGCTTTTACTTGGCCGAACCGCTGCCTGCCGATGAATTTGCCGTTCGCATACTGGCGGCCGTTAATGCAGCGACGAAGGCAACGACTAAGGCGCGGCATTGAATTCTTATGCTGCCATCAACCGAGAATTGGCTCATGGCTAAGAAAGTATCTATGTCCTATGGGTATATGTCAGAAAGTGGCGCGAACCAGCCGCCGTTGTTCCGCAAGGCTTATGCCCGACGAAACCCCCGCAGCGAACCGATAGCTCGTATCACGTTGATCGGCGCTCTGATTGGCGTTGCCTGCATTGGAAGCGCGTTCGCCCAAGGCGCAGATGAAGACGAGTTGGCCCTGGCCTATGGCGACAAGTCCTTCGTTTCCATTGCCACCGGTTCCCGCGTAGCGGTAGCCCGCGCGCCGGCGGTGGCGACGGTGATTACCGCCGAGGATATCAAGGCGATTGGCGCCACCGATCTCGACGAGGTGCTGGAAACGGTTCCCGGTTTGCATGTTTCCCACTCCTCGGTACGTTACGCCTCTGGTTATATGATCCGAGGCATTGGCGGCGGCAGTCAGTCCAATCCGCAAGTCCTGGTGCTGCAAAACGGCATCCCGATGACCACCATGTTCAGCGGTGACAAGAGTGTCACGTGGACCGGGGTGCCGCTGGAAAATATTGCCCGCATCGAAATCATCCGCGGTCCGGGCTCCGCGCTTTACGGCGCCGATGCCTATGCCGGCGTGATCAACCTCATCACCAAGACGGCGGACGAGGCGGCGGGTACCGAGTTTGGCTTGCGCATGGGCTCGTTCAATACCAGTAGTGCCTGGGTGCAGCATGGCGGGAAGTCCGGGCCGGTGGACGTGGCGGCCTACCTGCGCGTCGGCAGCAGCGATGGCAGCGGCCAAATCACGCGGGCTATCAACAGTCCGGCGCCGGGGCCGGTGAGCACCGACTATGATGCGGTGGACGGCAGCGTGAATCTATCCTATGAAAACTGGCGTTTCCGAACCGCCTATAAGTTGCGCGATAACCTCGGTACGGGGGCGGGTGTGTCGACGGCGCTTGACCCCACCAGCAAGGCAAGAACGGAAAGTCTAAGCGGCGATCTCTCGTGGACCGATCCACAATTGGCGCAAAACTGGGGTGCTGGGGCCACCCTCGGCTTTCTCCACTACGTCATGGAGTATCCGAATAACGTGATGTTGCTGCCGCCCTCGGCCAAGCCGCCAAATGGCCAGATCGGAGGGCCCAACCAGTGGGAAAGACAACTTCGCCTCTCCGGTTTCCTCACTTATTCCGGCTTTTCCGATCACCAACTTCGGTTTGGTTTCGGACACGACAATCTGGAAATCTACAAGGTTAAAACCGTCAAGAACTACAGGTTTACTGCGGGCGGCGGTGTTGTGTATGGCCCCTTGATGGACTACACGTCGATCCAGCCCCATATCCGGCCGCAACAACGACAGGTGACCTATCTCTACGCGCAGGATGAATGGGCCATATCCCGCGACTGGGCGCTGACTGCCGGGGTACGCTACGACGACTATTCGGACTTCGGTGGTACCACCAATCCGCGCCTGGCTCTGGTCTGGGCTGCCGCCTACGATCTCACCGCCAAGCTGCTGTATGGCCGCGCCTTCCGGGCGCCGAGCTTCAACGAGCAGTATGGTCTCAACCCGGTGACCAACGGGAATCCCAATCTGCGCCCGGAAACCATTGCGACCTGGGAAGGCGCCTTGTCCTGGCAGGCCCGTAAGGACTTGCAGACCAACCTGAGCGTGTTTCGTTACCGGGCCAAGAACCTGATTCGGGCGGTGAACAAGTTGTGGTCGAACATTGGTTCCGTGCGCGGCAACGGCATGGAGGCGGAAGTGGTATGGGATGTCAATCGTAACGTTCGTTTGACCAGCAACTACTCCCTACAGAAATCTATCGATGAGACAACCCAAAAAGATGCCGGTTACGCGCCCCACCACCACCTCTATGTGAGAGCCGATGCGCGTATCACTGGCGACTGGCTGGGGAGTGTGCAATTCAATTGGGTGGCTGATCGCAAACGTGCCGTGACGAATCTCGCCGCGACCACGGATTTGCGCCCTGACGTGGCCGACTATCGCACCGTGGACTTGACCCTGCGCACCGAGCGCAACAAGAGCCAATGGGACTTCTCCGCCTCGATTCGTAATGTCTTCAATGCCCGTGTGCTGGAACCGACCTTGGCGCCGGGAACTGCTCTTCCCGACGACTTGCCGATGCCGGGGCGTACGTTCTACTTGCAGGGAAGCTACGCGCTTTGACGGCTATGGCTTTGGGTATATATTAGCCGGCTAATCAGCGGCACTGCCAGGCCGAGGAAATGGAGATAGGCCATGCTTAAGAACTCAGTCAGGTGGGTCGGCATCGCGGCGGCGATTTTCTCGGCCTGCGCCGTGGCCAGGGATGTTTCCGAGGATGAGGATCTGGCGCTGGTCTATGGCGACAAGTCCTTCGTCACCATTGCTACCGGTTCCCGCGTCTCGGCCAACCTTGCGCCGGCGGCGGCAACGGTTATCACCGCCGAGGACATCAAGGCGCTCGGCGCTACTGACCTGGATGAAGTATTGGAAACGGTGCCAGGCCTGCATGTGGCGCGCAGTACTCAGGGTAATTCGCCAATTTATGTGATTCGTGGTGTGCATCGCGATGCTAATCCCCAGGTGCTGATGTTGATCAATGGCATCCCTCTTACCATGGCTTACCAGGGCAATCGGGGCAACGTCAGAGGCATTGTGCCGCTAGAGAATGTTGCTCGGATTGAAGTTGTCCGTGGCCCTGGCTCGGCGGTCTACGGCGCTGATGCTTTTACCGGTGTGATCAACATCACTACCAGAAGCGCAGCGGACATCGACGGTACTAAGCTTGGGGGACGTATCGGTTCTTTTGGCAGTGCCGATGCCTGGATGCTCCATGGCAGCAAACAGGGAGCGCTGGACGTCGCAGCCTATCTGCGCGTCGGCACAACCGACGGGGCGAGGAGGACCGTCAATGCGGATGCCCAATCTGGTCTTGATTCGATACCGCTGTTGGGCACCCATGCCTCGCTAGCGCCTGGGCGGATGAGTGACTACCGCGATTCCATCGATGGTTCTCTTGATCTTACCTACAACAAGTGGCAGCTACGTTTTGGCTATGTCCAGCGCGAAATGGGCTCGGGCACTGGCATCGCCTCGGCTCTTGACCCGACGGGCAAGAACTTCAGCGAGCGCTTGACCTCTGATCTCACTTATCACGACACGAACTTTGCCCCCAATTGGGACGTGAGCGTCCAGGCGAGCTACATGCGCTACAAGGAGTTTTCCGATCTCGTGCTCTTCCCGGCAGGAACCAACCTGACGGGGCCGGGTGGGGTATTCGCGGATGGCATGATCGGCAATCCCTACAAGTGGGAACAGCATGGCCGCTTCAATGCCTCGGCCTTCTATACCGGCTTCGAGCGGCACCGTATCCGCTTCGGTGCGGGAGCGGCGAAGGAGGAAATCTACAAGGTTCGCGAAACCAAGAACTTCAACCCGAATTACACGCCGATTGGCACTGGCTCCCTCGCCGACGTCACCGATGTTTCCGATACCCTGCCTTTCATGCGACCACACTCACGCATGGGGCGCTTCTGGTTCGCCCAGGATGAATGGAATTTCGCTCAGGACTGGACCCTGACCGCCGGTCTGCGCCAGGACCGCTATTCCGATGTCGGCCAAACCACCAATCCACGCCTGGCCCTGGCCTGGGAGGCGGCCTATAACGTGACCGCGAAGTTGCTCTACGGCACCGCCTTCCGCGCCCCGTCGTTCGCCGAACTGTATGCGATCAACAATCCGGTTGGGCTCGGTACGTCGAACCTGACGCCGGAGAAAATCAAAACCTTGGAAGCGGTGGTGTCATGGCAGGTGATGCCAAAGCTCAAACTCGGTGGGAATCTCTTCAAGTACGAGATGCGCGACATCATTCAAGTGGTTGGCACCACCTTCAAAAATACCGGCAAGCAGACGGGCAAGGGGCTGGAACTCGAAGCCGCGTGGGATGTGGCGCGAGACGTGCGCCTCGCGGGCAACTACAGTCACCAGCGGTCTATTGATGAAGCAACAGGAAAGGACGCAGGGTTAGCCCCCCATGACCGAATTTATCTTCGGGCCGACTGGCGTTTCATGCCGGGATGGGCGGTAAATACCCAAATCAACGCTGTTGGTGTGCGCCAGCGGGCGCCGGCGGATACTCGCGGCAGCCTGGCTGGCTACAAGACCGTGGACCTGACCCTGCGCACTAACAAGGGAGGGAATGGATGGGAGTTTTCCGCCTCGGTAAGAAACTTGTTCAATACCGACGCACGGGAGCCCAGTCCCTTTGACTACAGCCCTTTGCATCCGTTTATTTCCATTCCGAATGACTTCCCCTTGCCGGGGCGTTCGGTCTACCTACAGGCCAGTTACGCTCTTTAACCGTCGAGGCGATGCATGAGTTTCTCGTGCATCGCTTGGGGCTATCAGTCGTGGGGCTCTGTCTCGGCGAAGGATGGCCGTTGCGCGAGTTTCTCCTGGAGCTTTGCCAGGGTCGGATATTCGCTGCGCCAGTCAATCTCGGTAAAGCGGAAGTCGAGATAACCCAGAGCGGCGCCGACGGCGATGTCAGCCAGGCAGGGGGAATTGCCCTGGCACCAGGGGGCTTCGCCGAGTTCCCTGGCCATTTCCTTCAAGCCGAGGCCGATAACCCGGCGCTGGCGCTCGACCCACGACGGGCTTTGCTCACCTTGAGGCCGCTTGAGTTCCATCACGGCACTCGCTGCCGCGTCGCAAATGCCGTCTGCGAGGGCTTCCCAGCGCTTGACGGCGATGCGTTCGCGGCCCGTGGCCGGCAGCAGCTTGTTGTTCGGCGTCATGCTGTCGAGATACTCGACGATGACGCGGGAGTCGAACAGCGAGGTTTCGTCGTCCAGCAACAGCACCGGAATGCGCGCCAGGGGATTGTGCTGGGTCACCCGGCTATCGTCGGTCCATGGGTTGTCGATGATGAACTCGCAGTCGATCTTCTTTTCCGCCAGCACGATACGAACCTTGCGCACATAGGGGCTGGTGTGGGAGCCAATCAGCTTCATGGGGTGTGGAATGCGTGATGAGGGAGGGGATGCAATGTTTGCATCGCAGCAAAGTATAGCATCGGCCCCGCGAGGTTCTTTCCGCTCATGGTGTCACGCTGCAACGGCAGGATGGGGACAGGGGCAGGGATAAGGCGCATGGTAAAATATGCCTCTCCCATCCCCCCGATTCCCTTACCAGGCCCCGTTCCATGATGCCTTCTGCTTTGCTTGCCCTTTCTCCTCTCGATGGCCGTTATGCTTCCAAGGTGGAGTCCCTGCGGGCGCACTTTTCCGAATTTGGCTTGATCCGTGCCCGGGTGCGGGTCGAGATTGAATGGCTCAAGGCCCTGGCCGCCGAGCCGGCGCTGGCGGAAGTGCCGGCCTTCTCCGCCGCCACCATCGCCGAACTGGACCGCGCTCTGGCGGACTTCTCGCTGGCCGATGCCGAAGCCATCAAGACCATCGAGTCGCGCACCAACCACGACGTCAAGGCGGTTGAGTATTGGCTCAAGGATCGCTTTGCCGCCAACGCCGAGGTGATGCGCATTGGCGAGTTCTTCCACTTCGCCTGCACCTCCGAAGACATCAACAATGTCTCCCATGCCCTGATGTTGCAGGATGCTCGCAGCGCCACCGTGCTGCCCGTGTTTGCCAAGCTGATCGAGAATTTCCGCAGCCTCGCCCACGGTCTCGCCGACCTGCCGATGCTTGCCCGCACCCACGGTCAGCCCGCCACGCCCACCACTCTGGGCAAGGAAATGGCCAACATCGCCGCGCGTCTGATCCGCGCCGAGAAGCGTATCGCTGCAGTTTCCCTGACTGCCAAGTTCAACGGCGCCGTCGGCAACTACAACGCCCACTTGTCGGCCTATCCGGAGTTCGACTGGGAGGGCTTCAATCGCCGCTTCATCGAGTCCTTCGGTCTCGAATTCAATCCCTACACCATTCAGATCGAACCTCACGACGCCATGGCCGAATTCTTCGATGCCGTGGCCCGGGCCAACACGATTCTTCTCGATGCCGACCGCGACATCTGGCAGTACATCTCCCTCGGCTACTTCAAGCAGAAAACCAAGGCGGGCGAGATCGGCTCGTCCACCATGCCGCACAAGGTGAACCCGATCGACTTCGAGAACTCCGAAGGCAACCTGGGCCTGGCCAACGCCACCCTGCGCCACCTCTCGGAAAAGCTGCCGATCTCCCGCCTCCAGCGTGACCTCACCGATTCCACGGTGCTGCGCAACATGGGCGTCGCCTTCGGCTACACCCTGCTGGCCTGGGACTCCACCCTGCGCGGCATGGGCAAGCTGGAAGCCAACCCGGCGCGTCTGGCCGAAGACCTGGATGCCTGCTGGGAAGTGCTGGCGGAGCCGGTGCAGACCGTGATGCGCCGCTTCGGCATCGAGAATCCCTACGAGCAGCTGAAGGAGCTGACGCGGGGCAAGGGCATCGAGCGCGACGCCCTGCGCACCTTCATCGGCGGCCTGGCGATTCCGGCGGCGGACAAGCAGCGGCTACTGGAAATGACGCCCGCGTCCTACATCGGCAAGGCCACCGAACTGGCGAAGAGGATCTGAGATGGCGTTTGCTGACAACCTCAAGACCCTGCCCAAGGTCTCCCATCTCGCGGCGCTGAGCCTGCTTGATGGCGACGGCAACCTCATCGCCACCATCGAGAACAAGCCGGGCCAGACGGGGTCCCTGACGGTCTACAACCACCTGGCCCAGTTGTACGGCCTGGTGGATGCCGAAGCCGCCAAGAAGGGCCTGGAGCTGTATGCCGAACATACCGAGGATGCCCAGAAGCATCCGGGCAAGCACCCGAATATCGACCGTCTGCTGACCCTGGTTGCGGAAGGCGGAGCGCTGCGGGTCAAGCAGGTTTTTGCCACGGATCCGGAATAAAACCAAGCCTGCCATTGTTTACCTCGGCAGGAATACCCCCCCCCAGCAACCCAACCCAGGAGAACATCTCATGAATTTGATGCGCAAATCGCTAGTTGTCGGTCTCGCCCTCGTCACCGTGGCGGGCGCCTCCTTCGCTCAAATGAAGGTGGAGGATCAGATCAAGGTACGCCAGGCCGGCTACCGTTTCATGGCCTGGAACATGGGCAAGATCAAGGCCAATCTGGACGGCGCCTACAACAAGGACCAAGTGGTCGCTGCGGCCAACGTGATCCAGTCCATCGCCAATTCCGGCATGGGCGCGCTGTATGGCCCCGGTACTGACAAGGGCGTGGGTTTCCACGAGACCGAGGTCAAGCCGGAGCTGTTCCAACAGGGCGACAAGGTCAAGGAAGTTGCCATGGCTTTCAATAAGGAAGCCAATGAACTGGCGAAGGTTGCTGCCGGTGGCGACGCCGCCGCAGTGAAGGTTCAATTCGGCAAGGTCGGCGAAACCTGCAAGTCGTGCCACGAGAAGTTCCGCAAGGAAGACAAAAAGTAATTGAGATAACCGAAGCGTTGTTTCTCCGCCAAGAAAACGGCCACCGGGGTTCCGATGGCCGTTTTTGTTTTCCCTGACGCGATGATTCTCTTACCGGGCTTCCGCCTTCATGCGCTCCAGCAGGCCGACAATGCGCTGGGATAGCGGGTCGATATTGCGGAACAACTGTTCGGCCTGGTCGCTGCGGCCGGCGGATTTGGCATCGACGATCTGGGCAATGGTCCGGTGCAGTTCCTCGTGGGGCGGCTCGATGTCCTTCATAGTCTGGGAGTGGCCAAACTTCGCCAGGCCCTCGCCGTAGTACCACTTGCCGAGCATGCAATGGCGATGGGAAACCGCCTGTTCCTTGGTCAGGGTGGTTTTGCCATCGAGGAAGCTGCGCAGCCGCGCTTTCCAGGCCAGGTGAGCGGCGATGGCGGCGTCGAAGTCCATGCCGCCGGCGCTGGAGACCTTGAACTGGCGCACCAGGGCCTGTAGCTGGGCCACCAGGTCGGCCAGTTCGCCGGTGGCAGCCTGGGTGTTGCGGGCGCCGAGGGTGGTGGCGTCGGAGATCTGGTCTATCACCGCCAGGTTGCTGTTGATATGCTCGGCGACCTGGGATTGTTCGCGGGCGGCGGTGGCGATGTCAGCGTTGATGGTGGTGATGACCGCCACGGATTCGGTGATTTTCGTTAGCGCCTCGCCGGCGGTGGTGGCGCGTTCGACGCTGTGGCGGGCCTTGTCCTTGCTGTTGTCCATGGCCTTGGCAGCGGCCACGGTGCCCTGTTGCAGGGCCTCGATCTTCTGCTGGATCTTTTGCGTCGCTTCCTGGGTGCGTTGCGCCAGGGTACGCACCTCGTCGGCCACTACGGCGAAGCCACGGCCCTGTTCGCCGGCGCGGGCTGCCTCGATGGCGGCATTGAGGGCCAGCAGGTTGGTCTGGTCGGCGATTTCGCGAATCACATCGACGATAGTGCCGATGTCGCCGCTTTCGTCCCTTAGCTTGCCAATGGCCTGACCCACATCGTCGACGTTTTGCGCCAGGTCGCGAATCGCGGCAATGGTTTCACCCACCACCTGACGGCCGGTATTGGCCTGCTGGTCGGCCTCCCGTGCCGCCTCTTCCGCCGTGGTGGCGCTGGCGGCCACGGCCTGGACCTGGGACGACATGCTGGTGACGGCGCTCAGCACGGCCTGGCTTTCCTGGTGCTGCTGATGGGCGCCGCGGGCGGTTTCGTCAGCCACGTCGGAGAGCTTGCTGGAGGCCGAGGAAAGGCGGTTGGTGGAGAGATTGACTTCGCGGATGATGCCCTCGATGCGCGCCGCGAAGGCGTTGAAGCCCTCGGCCAGCCGCATCATGGAGCCCTTGGATTCGGCCTGAAGTCGATGGGTCAGGTCACCATCGCCCTGGGCAATGGCAGCGAGGGCATCGGCGGTGTCGTCGATGGGGTGAATGATGCTGCGGCCCAGAGTCCAGGAAAGGACGCCGAGCGCGGCTACCAGGAACAGGTCGATCAGCAACTGGTTACGTACCGTGATCCAGAACGCCGCGTCCAGATCGTCCACATAAATTCCTGAACCCACCACCCAGCCCCAGGCCTCGAAGCGCTTGACGTAGGAAAGCTTGGGGTACAACTCGGTGGTGGCGCCGCCGCCGACCACGGGCTTGGGCCAATCGTAAGTCACATAGCCATGGCCCGCTTTTTCCACCACTTCGTTGAAGGCCTGGAACAGGTTCTTCTTGCCATCGGTGGTGACGATGGGGCCATCCAGACCTTCCTGCATGCTGGTGGCGCGGTTGAATTTCTCGCTGTCGAGGGGCTTGCCATCGAGCGCCGGCACCGTCGGGTGCATCACCATCTTGCCGTTGGGCTTGGTGAGGTCGTTGATCCAGAAGTATTCCTTCCCGTCGTAGCGCATGGCCTTGAGGGTCTGGATCGCCCGCGCCTTCGCCTCTTCCTCGCTCAGGACAGAGGCTGTCTGCTGGTCATGGAAATGCTTGACGACGGAAAACGCCGACTCCACCAGATGGCGCGTCTTGAGCTTTTTCTCCGCCAGCAGGTCGGCTTTGCGCTCGAATACCTGCACCACATTGTTGCCAAGAATGGCGACAAAAAAGCAGGCGACAAGAATGGACAGCTTCGCGGATATCCGCAAAGCGGCAATCGACTTCCACATGACTCTCTCTCCTCCGGAACGTCTGGCCCTGCTGGGGACTGCGTTTTTTTGCTCTGAGCCTAGGCGTTTCTATATCTTTGGTCAATAGAGACCAAGAAATAATCTACCAGGAGGGCGCTGCCGTACTGACTTCGGGGGGAGGGAGAAACGCGCCGGAGGCCGCGGTTACCGCGACGCTGGCGACAACGATGGCGACCAGCAGGGCGACGAAGCCGCCGCCTTGCGCGTCTTCACCCTGGCCCTCGGTCCAGCCATGGATCATGGGCTTGAGAAGGTTGTGCTTCCTGACGCGGACGTAGAACACCACGGCGCCCACGTGCAGCGCCACCAGGGCGATCAGCAGGTTTTTGCCGAGGTGGTGCCAGCCGGTCAGCTGGTCGCTGATGGCATCGCTGACCAGGGCCTGCAAGGGGCCACGGAAGGCGATGTCGTCGTTGGCAAACAGGCCGGTGCCGGCCTGGAACGCCACCAGGGCCAGCAAGCCCAGCACCGAGAGCGCCCCGAGGGGATTGTGCCCCAGCCCCTGCCAGTGGCCGCGCAGGTAGGCGCGGATCGCGCCGGGGCCGCGTACGAAGTGGGTGAAGCGTGCATAGGTGGAGCCGACGAAGCCCCAAACCAGGCGAAACACGATCAGGCCGAGAATGCCCAGCCCGGCCCGGCCGTGCCAGACCATGGCGTTGCCGCCGACTTCGCCGCTGACAAAGGCCGCCACGACCAGGGCCAGCAACGTCCAGTGAAACAGCCGGGTCGGCAGATCCCAGACCCGCACCCGGTTGCCGGAACGCCGGGGCGCCCCGGGGATGCCTACACACATGCGCCGTCGTCCGTCATGCCTTCCGGCTTTTCCTTCTTCGCCACCATGAATTGCTCGCGGGAAACGCCGAGCCACATGACGAGAGGACTGGCCACCAGCACCGAGGAGTAGATGCCGAACAGGATGCCGATGGTGAGGGCGAGGGCGAAGTAGTGCAGGGCCGCGCCGCCGAAGAACAGCATCGAGGTCACCATCATCTGGGTGCTGCCGTGGGTGATGATGGTGCGGGAGATGGTGCTGGTAATGGCGTGGTTGAGAACTTCCGGCGTGGTCATGCCGCGCTTCTTCTTGAAGGTTTCGCGCACCCGGTCGAACACCACCACCGACTCATTCACCGAGTATCCGAGCACGGCCAGTACTGCCGCCAGCACCGGCAGGGAAAATTCCCACTGGAAGAAGGAGAAGAAGCCGAGGATGATGACCACGTCGTGGAGGTTGGCGATGATGGCCGAGACGGCAAAGCGCCACTCGAAGCGGAACGCCAGGTAGATGACGATGCCGATGATGACCAGCAGCAGGGCGAGGGCGCCGTCGGAGGCGAGTTCCTTGCCGACCTGGGGACCGACGAACTCGACGCGCTTGATCGCCACCGGTTCCTGCGCCTTGTCGTCCTGGCAGATGGTCTTGGCGCCGCTTTCACCCTTGTCGGTGGTGAACTGGATGTCGGTCAGCTTGCCGTTCTCAAGGCCGCAGAGAGAGGTGAAAACCTTCTGCGAGGTTTGCGCGGTGCTGGTGTCGGCCTTGATCGGCAGGCGGATCAGGACGTCGCGCGACGAGCCGAAGTTCTGCACCTGGGGGTCGGAAAAGCCGTCGGCCTCGAGTTTCTTGCGCAGGCTCTCCAGATCGGGGGCCTGGCTGTAGCGGGTCTCCATCAGGGTGCCGCCGGTGAATTCGACGGAGAAATGCAGGCCCTTGGTGGCGAGGAAGGCCACCGCCGCGAGGAAGGTAATCAATGAAATGACATTGAACACCAGCGCATGGCGCATGAAGGGGATGTCTTTTTTGATGCGGAAAAATTCCATGTCGTGCTCCCCTTGGCTTACTTGGTGGTGATGCCGGGTTTCCACACCTGGCCGATGGAGAGCGCGGTGAGTTTCTTGCGCCGTCCGTAGATGAGATTCACCAGACCACGGGAAACCACCACCGAACTGAAGATGGAAGTCAGAATGCCGAGGCAATGCACGACGGCAAAGCCGCGCACCGGGCCGGAACCGAAGATCAGCAGCGCCAGGCCGGCGATCAGGGTGGTGATGTTGGAGTCGAGAATGGTTGCCCAGGCCCGCTCGTAGCCGGTCGTGATGGCCGCCTGGGGCGTCGAGCCGCCGCGCAGTTCTTCCCGTATCCGCTCGTTGATGAGCACGTTGGCGTCAATGGCCATGCCCAGAGTCAAGGCCACGGCGGCGATGCCGGGCAGGGTCAGCGTGGCTTGCAGCAGGGAAAGCAGGGCAAACAGCAGCAGCACGTTGGAGGCCAGGGCGACCACGGAAACGAAACCGAACAGCAGGTAATAGGCGGTCATGAACACGGCGATGGCGCAGAAGCCCCAGACCGTGGAGTTGAAGCCCTTCTCGATGTTGTCCTTGCCCATGCTGGGGCCGATCACCCGTTCCTCGATGATTTCCATCGGCGCGGCGATGGCCCCGGAGCGGATTAGGATCGACAGGGTGTTGGTCTCGTCCGGGGTGAACATGCCGGTGATCTGGAAGCGGTTGCCGAACTCGCCCTGGATGCGGGCGACGGAGATGGCCTCGGCCTTGCCTTTTTCGATCAGCAGAATCGCCATCAGCTTGTGCAGGTTCTCCCGCGTCACGTCGCGCATGATGCGGCCGCCGGCGGCATCAAGCTGAACCGCCACGGCGGCATTGTGGTTTTCGTCGAAGGTGGCCTGGGCGCCGACGAAGCGATCGCCCGTCAATACCACCAGCTTCTTCACCGCCACCATGTTGGTGCTGCCGTCGCGCTTGCGTTCCGGCACCACTTCGGCACCGGCGGGCGGCAGGCCGCCGGCCACGACTTCCTGTTCCACCATGCGCACTTCCAGGGTGGCGGTACGGCCGATCAGGTCCTTGGCCCGGGCCACGTCCTGAACCCCCGGCAGTTGCACGACGATGCGGTCCGCGCCTTGCTGCTGGATCACCGGTTCGGCGACACCGAGTTCGTTGATGCGCTTGTGCAGGGTGCCGATGTTCTGCTTGATCGCCTGATCCTGGAACGACTTGATGGACTCCGGCTTGAGGCTGCCGACGAGTTTGAAGTCGGCGCCATCCTGAACCTCGGCGAGAGCCAGGTCGGGCTGCTGATCGGCGATCACGGCCTTGGCCTTGTCGCGGGTTTCGGCATCGCGGAACTTGACGACGACGCTCTGGCCTTCACGGCTGATGCCGCCATGGCGAATGCTCTTGTCGCGCATCAGGGTGCGCAGGTCGGCGCCGGTGGCGTCCATGCGCTTGACTACCGCCGCCTGCATGTCCACCTGGAGCAGGAAATGCACCCCGCCGCGCAGGTCGAGGCCCAGATACATGGGCAGGGCGTGGATGCTGGTGAGCCAGGCCGGGGACGCGGAGAGAAGATTGAGGGCGACGCTGTAGGAGGCGTTGGACGGGTCGGGATTCAGCGCCTTCTCGATGGCGTCCTTGGCCTTCAACTGGGTATCGGTATCGGCGAGGCGGACGCGAATGCTGTTGGCGTCGGCGAACAGGCCGTTATGGTTGATGGCGGCGCCCTTGAGCACCTCCTCGATCTGCCCCAGCAGCTTGTTGTCTACCTTGACCGTGGCCTTGACGCTGGAGACCTGTACCGCAGGCACTTCGCCGAAGAAATTGGGCAGGGTGTACAAAAAACCCAGCACCAGGGCGACGACGACCGTGATGTTTTTCCAGAGGGGATAGCGATTCATTGCGGCGTACCGAAGCCGGCGACCCGCGCCCAGCGGGACGGATCAGCCGGTCATGCAGGGAGTTTTAGAGAGACTTCAGCGTACCCTTGGGCAGCAGGGCGCCCACGGCTTGTTTCTGCACCGTCAGTTCAACCGGGCCGTCCTTGCCCTCGGCGACTTCGATGTGCAGAAAGTTTTCGCCGATCTTGCTGATGCGGCCGGCGATGCCGCCCTGGATCACGATCTCATCGCCCTTGGCCAGGGCTTCGACCATCTTCTGGTGTTCCTTGGCCTTCTTCATTTGCGGCCGGATCATGATGAACCACAGCACGGCGAACATGGCGACCATGAACAGAATCTGGGTCATACCCCCCATCGGGTCCTGGGCGGCCCCAGCGGCGGTCTGGGCATAGGCATTGGAAATCAGCACTTGACTACTCCTTGAATGCGGCGAAAAGTTAAACGAAACACCGCATTATACCGGTCCGCGCTGTCGATCCCCGTGGAATCGGGCGACGTAGGCGGCGAAATCTCCGACCTCGATAGCGCCGCGCAGTTCCGCCATCAGGGTCTGGTAGTAACGCAGGTTGTGAATGGTGTTCAGCCGCGCGCCGAGAATTTCGCCAATGCGGTGCAGATGGTGCAGGTAGCCACGGCTGAAGTTGCGGCAGCAATAGCAGTCGCAACTCTCGTCCAGGGGCCGCGTGTCCTCCCGGTAGCGGGCGTTCTTGATCTTGATGTCGCCAAAGCGGGTGAATAGCCAGCCGTTGCGGGCGTTGCGGGTCGGCATCACGCAGTCGAACATGTCGATGCCCTGACCGACGGCGAACACGATGTCTTCCGGCGTCCCTACCCCCATCAGGTAGCGCGGCTTGTCCGCAGGCAGTTGCGGGGCGGTGTGGGCGAGGATGCGACTGAAGTCTTCCTTTGGTTCCCCCACCGAGAGGCCGCCGATGGCGAAGCCATCGAAGCCGATCTCTTTCAGCCCGGCGAGGGATTCGTCGCGCAGGTCTTCGTGCATGCCGCCCTGGACGATGCCGAACAGGGCGTTGCTGTTGGCGAGGCGATCATGCTCGTCGCGGGAACGCCGCGCCCAGCGCAGGGAGAGGCGCATGGAATCGCCGGCCTGCTTGCGGTCGGCCGGGTAGGGGGTGCATTCATCGAAGATCATCACCACGTCGGAATTCAGCACATGCTGAATCGCCATCGAATCCTCGGGGCGCATGAACAGGCGGTCGCCGTTAATGGGTGACTGGAACTTGACGCCATCCTCGGTGATCTTGCGCAACTCGCCCAGGCTGAACACCTGGAAGCCGCCGGAATCGGTCAGGATCGGCTTGTCCCAGCCCATGAAGCGGTGCAGCCCGCCATGGGCGCGGATCACGTCCAGCCCCGGCCGAAGCCAGAGGTGGAAGGTGTTGCCGAGCACGATCTGGGCGCCAATCTCCACGATCTCGTTGGGCGCCATGGCCTTCACCGTGCCGTAGGTGCCCACCGGCATGAAGGCCGGGGTTTCGACGCTGCCGTGGGCCAGGGTCAGGGTGCCGCGACGGCTGGGGCCATCGCTGGCGAGGAGGTCAAACTTCATTCTGAATCCTTGCGGTTCGTCGTCTTGTTGCCAAGCTTTAGCGTATTCAAGTCAGTCACCCATTGGGACAAGGGCGTGGCTTGCATCGCCTGGAGCAACTTGCCGTCGGCAGTAATCATGGGGGCGGAATCCCGCAGCGCAAGAGCGAGATACAGGCTGTCGTAGAAAGAGCGGTTGTTGCGGCAGGCGATGTCCAGAGTGATATCCATCAGTTCCGACGCGGGTACGACGGTAAGCCGAACCTTGGAAAGTTCATGCAAAGCCTGGCGGGCCAGGTCGGCCGAGAGGCTGCCGAAGCGCACGTACTTCCAGAGGACGTTGCCGATTTCAGAAAAGAACAGGTCGGGTACGATCCGCTCCACCTCGTCACTGACCAAGGCCAGCGCAAGGCGGCTGTCTGCGGCTGGCAGCAGCCACTTGATGCCCACCGAGGCATCCACCACAAACCGCTTCATCGGTCGCGGTCAGCGCGAATCAGGTCAGTCGTGTCGGAGAAAACTGTTTGGCCGAAACCTGCCTGAAGGCTCTCAAGTTCTTTTCGTACCCGATCCATCCCCTGTTCCCGTTGGCAGTGGGTTTCCAGAATCAACTTCACTTCGCCCTGAAGGGAACGATGGTGACTTTTCGCGGCTTGCTTTAGGCGGGAGAGAAGGTCTTCGTCCAGCCCTCGGATCAGTACTTGCGCCATGGCAGAGTCTCCTGCTATCAAAACGATAGCAATTGTATCAGGCAGTGTTTTGCAGGCGATGGATCAGCATCGCGTCACCGTAACTGAAGAAACGATAGCCGCCAGCAATGGCGTGGCGATAGGCGGCGCGGATGGGCTCCAAGCCGCCGAAGGCCGAGACCAGCATCAGCAGGGTGGATTTGGGCAGGTGGAAGTTGGTCATCAGCACATCCACAACGCGGAAGTCGAAGCCCGGCGTGATGAATATTTCCGTGGCGCCGCTGCCGGCTTGCAGGGGGCCGCTGCGGGCAGCGGATTCGAGGGTGCGCAGGGTCGTGGTGCCGACGGCGATAACGCGGCCGCCCCGGGCGCGGGTGGCGGCGATGGCCTCCACCGTGGCCTCGGACAGGGTGTAGTGCTCCAGGTGCATGCGGTGTTGCGAGATATCATGAACACGCACCGGCTGAAAGGTGCCGGCGCCGACATGCAGCGTGACATGGGCGAGGCTAACGCCCTTGGCTGTAATGGCTTCCAGCAGCGCCGGGTCGAAATGCAGTCCCGCCGTGGGCGCTGCCACGGAACCCTTTTCACGGGCGAATACGGTCTGGTAGCGGGTTTCGTCATCGGCCCCGGCGGCGTGTTCAATGTAGGGCGGCAGCGGCAGGCGGCCGTGGGCTTCAATCAGGTCGATGGCGGGAGCAGGAAAGCGCAGGCGGTAGAACTCGCCTTCGCGGCCCTCCACCTCCACCTCGAAGGCCTCTTCCAGATGCAGCCGGCTGCCGGGCTTGGGCGATTTGCTGGCGCGCACCTGAGCCAGTACGCGGTGCTCGTCCAGGGGCCGCTCAACCAGCACCTCGATCTGACCGCCACTGTCCTTGCGACCCAGCAGCCGGGCATGGATGACGCGGGTGTCGTTCATCACCAGCAGGTCGCCAGGACGCAGAAAATCCGGCAGGTCGCGTACCTGCCGATCCTCCAGGCCATCGCCACGCATCACCAGCAGGCGGCTGCCGCTGCGGTCGGGTAGGGGCGCCTGGGCAATGCACTCCGGGGGCAGCGGATAGTCGAAGTCGTCGAGGGTGAGCACGATGTGGGGAGGCGTGGTTGGGACGCCAGAAGGTCTCCGATACGTCCTGCTACTCTGTATGGTGCGGGAGTGGGACTCGAATACAGCCTGCAATCCCTTGTAGGGCTTGATGGTCTATTGGATGGCATCAAGAAATGCCCCCAAAAATGCCCCCAAATGGTCGCTGCTGGGTCTCGCGTTCCTCTCAACACCAATCAAGTGGAAGGGAATAAGAGGCGCGGATTTTACCTTCTAGGGCTATAGGCCGGTAGCTTGATTCTGGGAGGGGATGCCTTGCCTACCGGCTACCCATTCCCTTCAATCCCTTGGCCTGTTCCCGTAACAACCGGCCCAGTTCCCGCAGTTCGCGCAATTCCTCCCGCCACCCGCCCTTATAGGCGTTCTGCGATGCCTTGGCCTTACCCTCTGGCGACTTCGGCCCCGTTGATTGTTCCCAGGGTCGCCATTGCTGGATCATGGCCCGCTGTCTCGCCCGCCGTTCCGGTGTCCAGGGTGTTCCCATGCTGATGCTCCAATAGTTCGTTTGATTGATTCAATATTTTCTCCGTGTGCGCGGGGGCGGGTGTCCCGTTATTCACCTGTTGCGGCCCATGGGCGATGTTGGCCTGCTTGGCATAGACGATAGGCGGGTTCTTGATCGTCGCCAATGTCTCCAGAGTCATACGGCACTGGTTCTGCGCCTTCATCGCCATGCGAAAGTAGGACTCCAGATTCTTCTGATACTCCTGCTTCAGTGCCCGCCGGGAAAAATTCATGAAGATGGATTGCAAGGCATGGGCTTGTCCCATCAGCATGGCCTCGCATCGCTTCATGTCACCGCCTTGGACTGCCTTAATGGAATCCGACAACTCATTCACTAAGTCTTGAATGTTCTGCTCACCGAAGGGCTTACCGTACTCTTCGATAACAGCCACCGCGTTGCAGCTTGCGCTTAACGCGACACGGGCCACATGTATTGGGCTAAGTGGCTCCTCCGGCTTCTTTGCAATCGCTTTCTTGGCGGCGGGTGTCTTGGCTTTGGTTGCCATGCTCAATTCCTTTCCTCAGATCGTCGCATGAAGTAGTCCAGCGCCTCGGGATCGGTGCGGCACTGGTTCAACACCATGCCGATGCTCTCCGGGTCAAACTCACCGATGAAGGTCAGCCATGCCCGGATCGCCGGCAGGTCGCCGGTCAGGGCGGATTGTTCCAGTAGGGCTTTGACGATTCCGGCTTTCTGTTCCTTGATGATCGGCAGCCACCGATTCACGGCATCCTGTTCGCCGGTTGCCTTGAGTGTTCCGGCGGGGGAAAGGGCCAGCTTCACCCCTTCCGCCGTGGCCTGCCTGATGATGGTATCGGGGGTCATAGTTCCACCTCCACCAGTGAAGATGCCGCCGAAGGTGCCGTAGGTGCCAAGTAATTTTGTTGGGCATCTTCGGCATCTTCGTGGCACCTTGGCACCTTGGGCGCTAGTTTCCATACCCACCCGCCGCGCATTCCATCCTTGTGCCGTTCAACCCCGACCTTATTGGCAGCGCGTTGAATGCTCCGCTTGCTATACCCGGCTCCATCGGCGTCCCTGAAAACATCGCCAGCTCGCATCGGGCCGTTGGAAAGAAGATCAGCCAGGAAGCGTTGAACATCGGCCATCGTCCCGCCCTCGCCATCGTCGCCGGTTGAATCGGCACATGCCAGCAGTTCCCGCGCCGCCCCCTCCACCGACTCACCCCACAGCACCGACGAAGCGAACACGCCCGGATACTGCTTTAGCTCTCCCTGGTGCAGGTCATACTCGAAGCCGCCATCGTCCGGCCCAATGTTGGATTTGGCGCGACAGAAAAGCCGCTTCGTCTGTCCGTCCTCGCCTTCCTCCTGATGCTTCGCCGCCACCAGCACCACCCGCGCCAAGGCACCAAAGGCAAGGCTTCCGGTCAGCCGTTCCACCGGATCGCGTCCGCCTGTTCCCTTGGAAAAGTGCGTGATGCCGACAAGGGCACAGCGCATCTCCATAGCCAGATCAACGAGAGGTTGTAACCCGCGCCTTACTTCGGCGTTCTTGTGACTGTCACCCGCTACCGCAGAAACAATCGGATCAACGATCAGCAGGCGAACACCCCCGACGTGTTCCAGCTTTCGGCGCAGGGGTTCCATGTCCTTGGCCGGGTCGAAGGGTCGCCGGCCCTCGCTATCGAATACGTCATTGATGAAAAACACGCGGCCCAGGTCTGCACCCGAGAGAGACAGCCGGGGAACCAGCGTATCGGCGGGGTCATCTTCACCACTCCAGATCACCACGTTACCCACCGGAGAGCGGGTGCCGTCAGGCCAGCGTCCGCCGGTTGTCACAGTGGCAGCCAGGGCCATGCTAATCGTCGTCTTGCCGGTGCCCGGTGCGCCGCCCAGGACGTGAAACTTACCGGCAGCAAGCCAGCCCGACCACAGCCACGTCACCGCTTCCGGTGTAACGTCGCTGGCCCGGATCAACTCCACCACCCGCCCACAATCCCCCGCTGGGGCGTTTCCCTGCTCAGCTTGATCTGTTCCCCTGTCCGGTGCCTTTGCGCCTGCGATGGCGCGTTTTACCGCTTCCAGCCCATGCAGTGCGGCCATGTCGTTGAAGTCGGTTTGTCCTAGTTGCCGACCTTCGCCAAAGTCAGGGATTGCCAGCCGTCCGCCCACGGATCGCGCCGCCTCGGTGGCCTTCGTAATGCCGGGATTGCCTTCGGTGGAAACATCATCATCGGCGCAGAGGATCAGCGGCAGAGCGGGGAACTTCTCGCGCATTGCCTTCGCCACCGCGCCCAGGTTGCCGGCATTGAAGGCCACCGCTACCGGGTAGCCCGTGGCCTCTTGGATGCTTGCCCCCGTGGCGAAACCCTCGCAGATCGCCAGCGCCGCCGCGCCCTTGGTGTTGCCCAGGCTGAAGTAGCACCCTGCCACCCGCCCACCCGAGAGAAACCGCTTGTCGCCAGCCGGCCCAACGAATTGCAGGGAATGAAGCTCACCCCCCGCCCGCAGAGGTATCACCAGCGCATTGCCGGATTGCTTCGCGCCGTGGGGCTTGATCTGTTTGGCGGCAAGATAGGGATGATTCTCGGGGGCGGGCTTGGCTTCCCTCCAGATCGTTGCGGCCTTCTGCGCTGCCTCGGCACGTTCGCGGGCTATCTCGGCTTCCTCTTTCGCAGCCCGTTCCGCCGTAATGCGCCGCCGCTCGGCAAGCTCTTCGGGTGTCGGCTTCTGGTGCATTCCATCATCGCGCCAGCCGTTCGCCTTGGCTTCATGGATCAGTGTCCCGATCTTCAGCAGCCCGGTTTCGCTGGCACTCTTCCATACGGATGCCGCCTCATCGTCGCCCCGACCATCGCGCCATTCGTCCCACAGGTCGCGGCCTGCTTCGCCGAATTCTGATTTCAGCATGAAGGCTACGCGCACCCGCTCATCATGTCCGCCGGTAGGGATGAATTGCAGGGCTTCGCGGATACGTTCCAGATCGCCATTCATCGCGGCCACCGCATCCGAAAGGCAAGCCGCTCGAAGAGGCTGCGCCACCACGCGCACGTCAGACAGGTGCAGGTTCCCCGGCAGTAACAGGGGGCGATAGAATGCGGGCTAGTAGATTGTTTTTGAGCCGCCCGGTATCCGGTGCGGCTCTTTGTTTTTGTGGTCACGGCAGCCCCCTATACCGAAGCAAGGTAGGCTTTTATTTCCTCCACCCGCCACACTGTTACCCGTGGGCCAAGTTTTAGCGGCTTGGGTGCGCGGCCATCGCGCACCATTTGCCACCAGCAGGATTTTTTAACCGGAATGATTGGGGGTATCGGCGGTTCTGCTTTTGGGTTGCCGATAATCTGGCTGATTCGTAGGAAGCCGGTTTCGGGGAGTTGTGCCATTGCATCCACCTTTGTGCGTTAAGTAGGTGGGTGCATCCTAGATATTCCAGTACGCAAAAAAAGGGAAACACTGTTTCCCTTAAAGGTGGCACACCACACAACCCCAGTAAATACGCGGGATTATGGGTTGAACAATTCATTGGCTACTGTCTCTTCTCGGTGGCGTATGTGTCCTGCTATTCAATTGGCTTTCGTCCGGTCGGTGCCCACTCAGGACGAATAATACTTGCGGCACTTGATGCCAATGATGGGCTAAGGCCGCGTTCGGACAGCCACGCTGCAACCTCGTTATTCGTATGGTGTGTAGTCCGGTCATTACGATCTGCTTTAGCCCAGAATTGCGCCGCCGCCTGGTTCACCTTCGCCAGCTTGTCGGAAACATGATCGCGAGAAGTTGGCACTGGCGCATCATTGCTACCCCTCTCAAGCTCCCTTAGCGCCGCTGTTCGTACCGCGAGGACAGCACTTTTTGGCAAGTCATCACAAACGTAATAGGGAGCAAACTTCAAACGCGGGTCATCTTCCATCATCCGTTCGACGAGCGTATATGCCGCTCCGTTCGATTGACATACCATCACACCCATCGGCATATCTATGAAATCAACAATCGGCGCGGACATCAGCTTGTGGTATCGGTTTTCGATATGCAGGCGGTTGTCACAAATATCGTATTCTGTCTGCGCTGTCGGCTCGGGAGGGACGGGCATGTCGTACAGTCCATGTAGGATGATGGACTTGATCGTCGGTGAATTGATGCTTTCGTGAATTACTGCCGGCTCGTAGCTCGGGAAGTACACGGATAAGTCCAGTCGCCTATCAAGCGCCAGCTGTAAAAGATCGGCCTCAGATACGTCCTCGCCAAACACAATGCTTAGGTGTCTGGCTGCATCAGCCAACGTTAGCCACTCTTTCAGCTTGAATAACTTGCTCATAGCGCCCCTTTCACGCTTCGCCCCTTGGAATCCGGAGCCGCGCCGGCAGGAAAAGGGGAATCCTGTTTTCGCCCTCGGGGATCAGCCTCGGGCTAGGCGCGGCGAAACTACGACGAGAGCATTCTAAGCCGCGTTTCCGTGCAGCGGTATCACTTCAGCCCCGGCCTTGAGTTTGTCCAGGTAATCCGCCCATAGCTGCATCATGGCGCGGCGTTCCTTGAGAAACTTTGTCCGGTTGTAGGCCGTGCCCAGGGCATCAGAAACCGAGTGGGCTAGCTGATGCTCGATTACCTCGGGCTTCTGGTGCAGTTCTTCATGCAGGATCGTCCGCGCCATGGCCCGGAAGCCGTGCCCGGTTATCTCGGTGCGGGTGTCGTAACCCAGGCGACGAAGGGCAGCATTCACGGCAGCATCAGACATGGGCCTGTCTGCCGTCCTTGCGCCGGGGAAAACATAGTGCCCGGTGCCGGTCAGGGCGTGAAGCTCCCGCAGGATCGCCACCGCTTGCGATGCCAGGGGAACAAGGTGGTCTGTTTTGGTCTTGGAGACTCGATAGCGCCATTCCCCCTTATCAAGGTCTATGTCTGCCCATTCCGCCGTCCGCAGTTCGCCAGGGCGCACGAAGAGCATGGGGGATAGCTTCAGGGCGCACAGCACGGGGAAGGTGCCGGAAAAGCCATCGAAGGCCCGCAGCATCTCGGCAACCTTGGCCGGCTCGGTAATGCTGGAGAAGTGCTTTTCTACCGGGGGCGGGATAGCGCCAATGAGGGCATTTGCCGGGTCGCCACTAGCGCGGCCTGTAGCGACGGCATAGCGAAACACGCGGCTAACCTCACTCCTGACCCGGTGCGCCGTGTATCTCGCCCCCCGGCCATCAATCCGCCGCAGGATGGTTAGCACCTCGGGAGCATCAATCTCGGTAATAGGGCGCTTGCCCAGCCAGGGGAAAACATCGCTTTCCATCCGCGCCAGGGTCTTGATGTGCTGTGCGGTTTCTACATGCGACTTGCGGCCTTCCAGCCATTCACGGGCGATGATTTCAAAGGTATTGGCTCCGGCGACCTTCGCGGCCTGCTTGGTGGCTTTGCGCTCTTGGCTTGGATCAGTGCCGGCCCGGATCAGGTCGCGGGCTTCCTTGGCCTTGCTTCTGGCCTCAGGTGGGCGCACCTCCGGATAGACGCCAAGGGCTAGCCGCTTTTCCTTCCCGGCCATCCGGTATTTGAGCCGCCACCACTTCCCGCCGGTAGGCATCACTTCCAGATAAAGCCCTTGGCCATCTGCCAGTTTGTAGGGCTTATCCTTGGGTTTCGCTGTATCTATTTCCCGGATTGTCAGCATTGGCAAGGTCTCCCGCGATTTATGGGGGCAGTTTCTTCCTGCTGTTCTGGGGGCATTTACGATCTGCCCCCAAAACTGCCCCCAAAAGCTCCCGGATTCAGTCGGTCAAATCCGGCCCTATGCGGACAGTATAGACGAAAAAAATCCCGCATTGGCGCGGGATTCGGGGTGTTTCTTGGATCGTCTTGGACTTCTCTGGACTGCTCTTTGGTGCCGGGAGTGGGACTCGAACCCACACACCTTGCGGCGGCGGATTTTGAATCCGCTGCGTCTACCGATTCCGCCATCCCGGCACGGGAGAGGGGCTTGAAAGCGTTGCCCTCTAGAGGAGGCGCGCATTATAGCCGCGAAAGCGGCCGTGCCCAACATCGGATTTGCCTGGTGTTCAGGTCCTTGGCGCTGTGCTGCCGTTCCCCTGGAGTAAGGCCCGTGCCGTCAGGGTGAGGAACAGGGCGAGGGTGATGGCGTTGCCGATGCCGCCCCAGAGCCGCCAGTCCGGTTTGTCCAGCAGGTCGCCGGCAAGGCACAGGAGCAGGCTGGCTTGCAGTGCCAGCAGGTGGCTGAAAAACAGCGGTGAGTAGGCCATGGGCCGGCCGATGATGCCGGGGAACACCAGCGGGGCGTGGCCGAACACCATGGCGAAGACGAAGCCAAGCAGCAGGGCGTGAAGGGCCGCGTCGTAGTGCGGGCCGGCGGGGCCGGCAAAGGGCAGCAGGGCGCCGCCGATGCCGAGCCAGACATAGCCGGAAACCAGGCAGCGGGCGGTAAATCCGCTCAGGCCGCTGGCGCCGGTTTTGCTTCGGGCCGGGTCGAGGCGCAGCAGGCAGATGGCGAGCAGTACCAGGGCGACGCCCATCACTGCCGTGCCGGTGCGCCAATGGAACGGCAGCATCATTGCGCCCAGTGCCGTCGTGGCGGCGAGTAGGGCAAAGCAGCGGGGCGCGCCGGGCGTGAGTTCCATGCGCTCGGCGGTAATGGTCAGCAGCAGGAAGGAAAACCAGAGCCCGACCAACTCCGATGTCAGCCAGCCCCACCACCAAAGGCCGTTGGCGCCCAGCAGGCAAAGGGCGCCGCCGAGGGCGACGGCCGACGGGAGGGAGCCCTGTTGCTTCCAGCCGCGCCAGCCAAGCAGGGCGAAAACCAGGGCGCCGCCGGCGAGGAGGGCGCCAGAGAGCCAGCCGGGCAGGCCGAAGGCCATGGCGAGACCGCCGGTGGCGGCGCCGAAGGGTGCCAGGAAGGCAAGGCGTGAGCCGGATTCGACGGCACGTTCGAGACCGATCACGGTGCCGAAGAAGGCGGCCACCATCAGGGCGCCGTGGAAGGTTGCCGGTTGCGTGTCCGGCAGCGGAATCTCCAGGCCAAGGCGCCAGAGGCCGCCTGCCACCCCGAGCAGCAGGCAGGCCATGCCGGAAATCAGGATCGGCAGACGCAGGCGGGGCGAGGACAAGGGAATATGCAGCATGGTTCCGATTCTACGGCTTGTCGGCAGGGAAGCCGATGTTTCTTGTTGGCAGCAGCGACTGCCGGCCTCATTGAGGGCCGGGGCGAGATAATTTGGCCCGGATGGTGCGCCGCAAAAATCTATCGAAGCTTGGTGGAAAAGTGCTTATGATGGCCGCCGTCGGGGGGGCGTTCCCTTGCGCCCGACCGTGTTGCTTTTACGACCTACCTTGGGGAAGGACCCGCGCTTGTCGTCAACTGATTCCACTTCCAGCCGCAAAGCCAGCCTGGCCGGCATGGCGGTTGCCGCCATGGGCGTGGTCTATGGGGATATCGGCACCAGTCCGCTCTACACCATGAAGGAAGTGTTTTCCGGCCACCATCCGGTGCCGGTGACGCCGGAGAACGTGCTCGGCATTCTGTCCCTGATCTTCTGGGCCATGACCATCACGGTCTCGCTCAAATACGTGGTGTTCATCACCCGCGCCGACAACCGTGGCGAAGGCGGCATCATGGCCCTGACCGCGCTTTCGCTGCGTACGCCCAATCTGTCGCCGCCGCAGGTTTGGCTGCTCTCGGTGCTGGGCATCTTCGGCGCCGCCCTGTTTTACGGCGATGCCGTTATAACGCCGGCGATGTCGGTACTCGCCGCCGTCGAGGGCCTGGAAGTGGCGACGCCTTTGTTCAAGCCTTATGTGGTGCCGATCTCCCTCGGCATCCTGGTCGGCATCTTCGTCATTCAGCGCCAGGGAACGGGCACTGTTGGCGCTTTGTTCGGGCCGGTAATGATGTTCTGGTTCGCCACCCTTGGCGCCATGGGTTTGTGGAATGTGGTCAAGCATCCCTCGGTATTGGCGGCCATCAGCCCCACCTACGCTGCGGGCTTCCTTCTGGAGCAGCCCCGGCTGGCCTTCTTTGCCCTCGGCTCGGTGGTGCTCGCCATTACCGGCGGCGAGGCCCTGTATGCCGACATGGGCCATTTTGGCCGGCGCCCGATCAAGTGGGCGTGGCTGACTTTCGTGTTTCCGCTGTTGTATCTGAACTACCTGGGTCAGGGAGCCTTGATCCTCGAAGAGCCGCTGACGGTAATGAACCCGTTCTTCCACATGGCCCCCGACGAATTGCTGTATCCCCTCGTCGGCCTCGCCACGGCGGCGACCATTATTGCCTCCCAGGCCGTGATTTCCGGCGCGTTCTCCCTCACTAGCCAAGCCATGCAGCTCGGCTACTGCCCGCGCATCCAGATTCGCTTTACCTCCGATCGTGAGATTGGGCAGATCTATGTTCCCAATATCAACTGGCTGCTGCTGCTGGCGGTGGTGATCCTGGTGATCGGCTTCAAGACCTCGTCGAATCTGGCCTCAGCCTACGGCATTGCCGTGACCCTGACGATGATGATCGACACCGTGCTGGCCTTCGTCGTTGTGCAGTCCCTGTGGAAATGGAACTGGCTCCAGGCCAGCGTTTTCCTTGGCTTCTTCGTCGTGGTGGACATGGCTTTCTTCTCCGCCAATGCCATCAAGGTCCTCGACGGCGGCTGGTTCCCCCTGGTGCTGGGCTTCTCGGTATTCACCCTCCTTGCCACCTGGAAACGCGGGCGGGCCCTGCTCTACGAGAAGCTGAAGCAGGACTCCATGCCCCTCGATGCCTTCATCCAGAGCCTGTCCTATGGCGGCCCCTATCGCGCCGAGGGCACCGGCATTTTCATGACCACCAATCCCGACGGCGTTCCCCGCGCCATGCTCCACAACCTGTTGCACAACAAGGTGCTGCACGAGCGCGTGGTGCTGCTCAACGTGATGATGGAAGACGTGCCTCATGTGCCGGAGATCGACCGCGTCGAAGTGGAGAAGCTGCCGGAAGGCTTTTATCGCGTCGTGGTGCGCTACGGCTTCAAGGACGAGCCGGACATTCCCTACGTGATGGACCTGTGCGAACCCTATGGCTTGAAATTTGAAATGATGGAAACCTCCTTCTTCCTCGGCCGCGAAACCATCGTGCCGGAATCCCGCGTCACCGGCATGGCCCACTGGCGCCGGGTGTTGTTCACCTGGATGTTCCGCAACGCCGAAACCGCTACCGCCTTCTTCAAGATTCCCACCAATCGCGTGGTGGAACTCGGCACCCAGGTCGAGTTGTAAGCTGAGGCAGGCGCAGGCGAGGGTGTCGGGGCGGTAGAATCCCGGCCATGCCTTTTTCCTCTTCCCTCCGTCATCCCCACGGCCTTGGCCGGCGCCTGATCCAGTTGCGCTGGGGGCTGCTCAGCGGCGAGGCGTTGGCCATGGTGGTGGCCGAATGGGTGCTTGACATTTCCCTGCCGCTGCTGCCTCTGCTGGCCGTGCTGTTGCTCAACGGCATTGCCAACCTGCTCTACGCCCGGCGCGTCGGGGAGGCCACGTTGACCGAGCTGTTCGGGCAATACTGTTTCGACATCGCCTCCCTGTCGGCCCTGCTGTTCTTCTCCGGCGGCGCCACCAATCCCTTCGTTTCGCTGCTGTTGCCGCCGGTGGCCATGGCTGCCCTCAGCCTTCCCCTGCGCCCGGCGATGGCGATTGCCGCCCTGGCCTGCGTCGCCTATTCCCTGCTCATGGTGGCCTTCGTGCCGCTGGCGGTGGCCGATGCCACCCGCGCCACCCGCTTGCACCTGGCCGGCATGTGGCTGACCTTCATTGTTTCCGCCGTCATGCTGCTGTGGCTGATTGCCCGCATGACCACGGCGATTCGCCATCGCGACGCCCAACTGGCGGCAGCCCGGGAGCAGGGGCTGCGCGACGAGCGGATTCTCGCCCTGGCGGCCCAGGCGGCCGGCGCCGCCCACGAACTTGGCACCCCTCTCGCCACCATGGCGGTGATTGCCGGCGACCTGGAACATGATGCCCGCCTCGGCGTCGAAGCCCAGGCCGACCTGGCCCTGATGAAAACCCAGATCGCCGCCTGCAAACGCATCATCCACCAACTCGCCGAACGCGCTGGTGCCGAACGCTGGGAGGCGGCGAAGCCGACGCCGGCCGACGTCTGGGCGCAAGGCGTGATCGACCGCTGGATGTCGCTGCGTCCGCGTCCCGGAGCGCGCTTGGAAATCGCTGTAAGCGCCGCGCCGGCGCCCTCTCTGGTGGCTGAGCCGGCCCTCGACCAGGGGCTGGTGGGCCTGCTCGACAACGCCGCTAAGGCCGGCGCCGGGCAGATCCTGGTGAGTGTTTCCTGGAGTGCTGCCTCGCTGCGCATCGACATCCTCGACAACGGCCCCGGCTTTCCTGCCGACGTGCTGCAAATCGGCGGCCGCGAGCCGCTGACCCACCGGGCGTCGCAGGTTCATGGCAGCGATGGTACGCACCCGGCGGCGGGCAGCGGCCTCGGACTTTTCCTCGCCGACACGGCGGTGCGCCGTCATGGCGGCCGCCTCGCCCTGTCCAATCGTCCCGAGGGCGGCGGTTGCGCCAGCCTCGAACTGCCCCTCGCGTCATGATGCTGGTCATTGACGACGATGAAACCTTCAATGCCGTGCTGGTGCGTTCCCTAGCGCGGCGCGGCATTGCCGCTCGTGGCGCCGGCGACGTGGCGGGTGCCCTGGCGGCGCTGGCCGAGCAGGCGCCGGAACGGGTGGTGCTTGATCTGAACCTTGCCGGGTGCAGCGGACTCGACCTGATCGGACCGCTGCTGGCGGCCAATCCGGCCTGCCGTATCGTTGTATTGACGGGCTATGCCAGCATTGCCACGGCGGTGGATGCGATCAAGCTCGGCGCTGCCCAATATCTCGCCAAGCCGGTGGATGTGGACGCGATTCTGGCGGCCTTCGACCATCAACCGGAAGGCTCCAGAGGCGAAGCGCCGGGCGCTCCTCTTTCCGTCGATCGACTGGAATGGGAGCACATCCAGCGGGTGCTGCGGGAAAACGACGGTAACATTTCCGCCACCGCCCGCGCCCTCAACATGCACCGCCGCAGCCTGCAACGCAAGCTGCTCAAGCACCCGGTCAGGCAGTAACGACGTTAGTGCTTGTTCATGTCGTGGCCGGCATGCTCGTTCTTGGCCGGTGCGGCGGCGGTGGGGTTCTTCACCACAGCATCGACTTTTTTCTCGCTGCCGTCATCCAGGGTCAGGGTGATGGGAACGATCTGGCCTTCCTTCAGCGCTTCCTTGAGGTCGATCATCATCACATGCAGGCCGCTGGGCTGGAGGGCGGTTTCGCCCTTGGCCTTGACCTCGATCGCCGGCACCTGACGCATTTTCATGACGCCGCCTTCGTTGAAGTGATTGTGCAGTTCGGTGAGTTTGGATGCGGGGTTGGCGGCCTTGGTGACCTTGATGTCCTTGTCGCCGGCGTTCTTCAGCACCATGTAGGCGGCGGTGACCCGGGTGCCGGGCGGGTTCAGGCGCACGTAGGGATCGGCGACGCTCAGCTTGTCGGCAGCACCGGCGAAGGCGCAGGCACTGGTCATCAGGGCCAGGGAGGCGGAGATGGTGCGGGCGGCACGGAGAAATTGGGTCATGGGAGCTTCCTTTCTTGCGATGAGAGAGGGGGAAGGGTGCGAATTTTCGCCGCCACCTCGGCAGGCATGGGCGGGTGCCCCACCTTTGCCGCCAGCAGGCCGTCGGCGCCGATCAGGAAGCTGCTGGCGGTGTGGTCGACGGCGTAGTTGCCATGGGCATCGGCGGGCTGGCGAGTGTGGATGACGCCATAGTGTTTGGCGACGGCGGCGATTTGTTCCGGCCCGCCGGTAACGCCGATGATCGCCGGGTGGAAGAAGCGGGTGTATTCCTGCAGCCGTTGCGGCGTATCCCGCTCCGGGTCCACCGAGACAAAAATCACCTGCACCTTCTGTTGCTCCTCGGGCGAGAGGGCGGCGAGCAACTGGCCGGCGGCGGCCAGACTGGTGGGGCAGATGTCCGGACAGTAGGTGTAGCCGAAGATCAGCCACACCACGCGGCCGCGATAATCCTGGAGCGACACTGGGCCGGCGGCGGAAAGCAGGGTGAAGTCGCCGCCCTGGAGCGTCGGCGGCTGGGCGGCGGCAAGCGTGTCGTCGGCAGTGGCCTGCGCCGGCACCGGGGCCTCGGGGTCGGAACTGAAGGGGAAGGGGATGTTGAAGCGCTTGCCATCGAGTTCCAGCAATACGGTGGCGAGCCAGTCCATGCGGCCGGTGACGCATACGGGCAGGTTGCCTTCCGCCTTGGCGTGGCTGCCATCCACGGTTGTCAGGGTGACGCGGTTGAAGCCCATGTTCATGCTCTTGCCGGCGAAATCCACCTCCACCTTGCCCAGGGGCGCTCCCGCCTTGCCATCGAGGCGAACCTCCAGCTGCATCGGCTGCACCACGGGGATGGGACGGGGCGTGATGCTGAGGATCAGCTTCCGGCCGTCTGGAAGTACGGCCGCGCAGGCGCTGCGGTGGAGATTGCAGTTCGCCTCGGGGATCAGGGTGTTCCCGGCTTCGGTGCGCTGGGAATTGGCATAGCGATAGCCGGCGACGACAATCAGCACCAGGCTGAGAATCAGTGCGGCATCGAGGAGGAGGCGTCGGGAAGGCGAGAGCATCAGCGGGGGGGGGCGGTGCTATGAGCGGAGACGTTTCCAGGGGCCGCAGGTTACACCAAACCCCGTGAGATCACGCCTGCGACAATTTGTCGCGGGGGGGCAATCGCATGAAGCGCCGCTCCCTCCCCTTCAAGGGGAGGGTTGGGGTGGGGATGGGGAAAAACCAGCAGGAACATTGTACGAACTACGCTATCCGGCGCGTCCATGGCGCACCAGCTCATTCCCCGCCGCCGGCTGGTTTACTTCTTGCGACCGTAAGCCTGGGCGTCCCGGGCGATCTGGTCGATGGGCTTGAGGCCCTGGCAGTCGGGGCCGAGGTACTTCATCTGCGACTCGCTCTGCATGGTGTGGCGGCCCTGGGCGTCGGTGGTGGTCATGTCCATGCGGGTGCTGACCAAGTCGCCGCTGACGGTGCTTTCGCCCTTGCCGACCATGGTGTGGCCGGCACTGGTGCAGTTGAACTCGAAACTGGTCTTGTTGCCGCTGCGGCTCACCTTGGCCGGTTCGCAGCGGCCTTCCGGGTCCACCATCGGCTTGTCGGCGGCGGCCATGGCTGGGCTGATGCAGATGCGCTGGGCGCCGCCTGCCGCGCCGGCCGGCATGCCGCGACTGCCCATCATGGCTTCCATCTGCTTGCGCTGGGCCGGCGACATGTTGACCATCGCCTGCTGCATTTCGGCCTGGGCGGAAGCCATCTGCGCCGCCATGTCGCGGCCGTCCATGACCTGCTTGATCTGCTTCATTTCCCACAGGCCGGCTTTGAGGCCGGAGCCCTGGGCCAGAGCGGCGCCGCTCAGGGTAACGAGAACTGCCAGTGCGAGCTTTTTCATGAAATGACTCCAATATGGACGGGATGATCAGCAAAGGTTAGCAGCCGCCGTGCCCAGTCGCAATGCCACGGATGTGGCCACGTGCGCCAAGGGGTATTTGGCTGCTGGGGTAAGATTGGCGGGTAAATCAACTTTGCCGACCGGCCTGCCGTTGGGGCGCCTGCTCATGTCCGATTCCTCCCTCTCCAAACTTCGCATTGACCGTCATGCCCAGACCACCATTGGCAAGCGGCGGCGCTGGCCCTGGGCCGTGGCCGGTGTGCTGCTTCTGGCAGCAGGCCTTGGCGCGCTGCGCTTCAATGCCGAGGTGGCGGTGGATACCGTCAGCGTTACCACCGCTTATCCCTATCAGGCGGTGACCCTGCTCAACGCCTCGGGCTATGTGGTCGCCAGCCGCAAGGCCGCTGTCGCCACCAAGGCCACCGGGCGTCTGGTCTGGCTTGGGGTGCGGGAGGGCAGCGTGGTGAAGGAGGGCGAGGTCATCGCCCGTCTCGAAAGCGGCGACGTGGCGGCCCAGGTCGATCAGGGCGCGGCTCAGGTGCAGTCGGCCCAGGCCGAACTGGCCGATGCCCGTACGGCGCTGGAACGGGCGAAGGATCTGGCGGCGAAGAAGTTCATTGCCGGCGCCAGCCTCGACGCCGCCCAGGCCCGCTTCGACAAGGCCCGAGCCGCCGTGGCCGTGGCCCAGGCCAACCGGCGCGGCAGCGAAGTGGCGGTGGAGCAGACCCTGATCCGCGCCCCCTTCGACGGCGTGGTGCTGACCAAGGCAGCCAACGTCGGTGACGTCATCACGCCGTTCTCGTCCGCCACCGACAGCAAGGGCGCCGTGGTCACCATGGCCGACATGAACACTCTCGAAGTGGAGGCCGATGTCTCCGAAGCGAATCTCGCCAAGATCCAGGTCGGCCAGCCGGTGGAAATCGCGCTGGACGCCTTCCCCGACCTGCGCTTCCGTGGCGAAGTGGGGCGCATCGTTCCGACGGTGGATCGCGCCAAGGCCAGCGTGATGACCAAGGTGGTGTTTGTGGACAAAGACCCCCGCGTCTTGCCCGAGATGAGCGCCAAGGTGGCCTTCCTCTCCGCCGCCGTGGATGCCGCCAAGCGCACACCGCGCACCGTGGTGCATCAGGACGCCATCGTCGAGCGTGACGGACGCAAGCTGGTGTTCCTCGTCGCCGACGGCGTGGCAAAAGAAGTAGCGGTGACGCCGGGCGAGAAGATCGGCGATATGGTGGAAGTGGCGACGCTGAAGCCCGGCGACAAGGCGGTCACCAAGCCCAGCGACAAACTCCGCGACGGTAGCCGCGTGACTCAGGCGGCGAAGTGAGCGACGCTGCAGCACCGCTGATCCGCCTGCGCGACATCAGCAAGTCCTACCGGCGCGGCGCTCAGGTGGTGCCGGTGCTAACGCGCATCAGCTTCGACATCGCCGCTGGCGAGTTCCTCGCCCTGATGGGGCCGTCCGGCTCGGGCAAGAGCACCCTGCTCAACCTCATCGCCGGCATTGACCAGCCCGACGACGGCGAGCTGTCCATCGGCGGTATCGACATCGCCAGCCTCAGCGAAGCCGAACTCGCCGACTGGCGCGCCCGCCACGTCGGCTTCATCTTCCAGTTCTACAACCTGATGCCGGTGCTCACCGCCTTCGAGAACGTGGAACTGCCTCTGCTGCTGACGCATCTCTCCCGCGCCGAGCGCCGCGACCATGTGAATGCGGCGCTTGAATTGGTCAACCTCGCCGACCGCGCCACTCACTACCCGAACGAACTTTCCGGCGGCCAGCAGCAGCGCGTCGCTATTGCCCGTGCCCTGATTACCGACCCGGACCTGATCGTCGCCGACGAGCCCACGGGCGACCTCGACCGGGAATCTGCCGAGGACATTCTCGGTCTAATGCAGCAACTCAACAGCAGTCTCGGCACCACCATCATTATGGTTACGCACGACGCCCGCGCCGCCGGCCACGCCCACGCCATCCGCCACCTGGAGAAGGGCGAACTGTCGGCCAAGGAAGAGAAGGTGGTCCAGCCGTGAGTACGGCGGTCAGCCTCACCGTCCTGGCGGGCCTTTGGGTCGCCTATGGCCTGATCCATTCGGTCCTCGCCTCCCACGCCATCAAGGACGCCATGGCTGCCCGCTGGCCGCGTCTGATGCCGGCCTACCGCCTCGCCTTCAACGGCCTCTCGGTAATTTTGCTGCTGCCCATCGCCGTCTGGATGTGGTCCTTCCCTGGCCCCGTGGTTTGGGCCTTCCAGGGCATCGCGGGCTGGATCGCCCGTGGATTGGCGCTTGCAGCTGTGGTGGTCTTTTGGCACTCGACCCGCTACTACGACATGGACGAATTCCTCGGTCTGCGCCAGATCGCCGAGCGCGGCATTCGTGCCAACAACGGCCGTGACACCGAGCCCTTCGTCATCTCCCCCTACCACCGCTGGGTGCGGCACCCCTGGTACTTTTTCGGCCTGGTGATCGTGTGGTCCCAGGACATGAACGCCGCCTCCCTGGTCTCCGCTCTCGCCATCACCCTCTACTTCATCGTCGGTTCGCGGCTGGAAGAAAAGAAGCTCGTTGCCATCCACGGCGACGCCTATCGCGACTACATGGGGCGTGTGCCGGGCCTCGTGCCGCTGCCCTGGAAGCGCCTGAAATAGGGCCGAATGGGACGATAGCGCCATGCAGTTGCTCAAGCTCATCAGCCGCAATGCCCTGCGCCACAAGCTGCGCACCGGCCTTACCCTGGTCGGCATGGTGGTGGCGGTGGTCGCTTTCGGCCTGCTGCGCACAGTGGTGGATGCCTGGTATGCCAATTCCGAATCCGCCTCGGCGACGCGGCTGGTGACGCGCAACGCGATCTCCCTGGTGTTTCCGCTGCCGCTCTCTTACAAGCCGAAGATTCGCGCCGTGGAGGGCATCAAGTCACTCTCCTATGCCAACTGGTTTGGTGGCATCTACAAGGAGCCGAAGAACTTCTTCCCACAGTTTGCCGTGGATGCCGCCACCTATTTCGACATGTATCCGGAGTTCGTGCTCAAGGAAGACGAGAGGCGCGACTTCCTGCGCGACCGGCGCGGCGCCGTGGTCGGGCGCAAGCTGGCCGACACCTACGGCTTCAAGATCGGCGATAGCGTTACCCTCAAGGGCACCATCTTCCCCGGCGAATGGACCTTCGTCGTGCGCGCCATCTACGACGGCGCCACCAAGAAGACCGACCAGTCCCAGTTTTTCTTCCACTGGGACTATCTCAACGAAACGGTGAAGAAGAAGTTTCCGCGCCGCGCCGACCAGATCGGCGTCTATGTGATCGAAGCCAACAACGCCGACGACATGGCGCGCATCGCGCTGGCCATCGACAGCCAGTTCAAAAATTCGGCGGCGGAAACCATGAGTGAAACCGAGAAGGCCTTTCAGCTCGGCTTCGTCGCCATGACCGGCGCCATCGTCACCGCCATCCGCATCGTTTCCTACCTGGTGATTTTCATCATCATGGCGGTGATGGCCAACACCATGGCCATGACCGCCCGCGAACGCATGGCCGAATACGCCACCCTCAAGGCCCTCGGCTTCGGCCCCGGCTATGTCGCCAGCCTGATCTTTGGCGAATCCATCCTCATCGCTCTCGCCGGTGGTCTCGCCGGTGTTCTCGTCACCCTGCCCGTGGCGGCGGGCTTCTCAAAACAGATGGGAACCCTGTTCCCGGTATTCGAGGTTTCCCAGACCACGATCGGGCTGCAATTTGCGGCCGCTTTCGCCGTCGGCCTGCTGGCGGCCCTGATGCCTGCGCGACGCGCAGCGACGGTAAAAATCGTCGAGGGCTTGCGAAGCCGGGGGTGAGTCCAAGGAGTCGGCCAATTCACCGCGCCTGAGCTGACCCGACCTATCCGGTTTCGCAGTTTGGGTCGGTGCGATATCCCTCATTTGGATGCTGCAATAGCAATTTATATAGCTTGCTATTCGCGGCTAACGGCGCATGCTGAAACTGCCATTCGCGCTGAACTAAATGGCGAATGGTCGTCCTAAGCTTTTAAGCGTCCGTCACCACCCCGCAGGAGAATGCCATGAGACAAGCACACATTACCTATCCGGCAACGGATCTGAATTACCACATTGCTGCCCAACTGGCGTCTACGGCTGCCAACGAGGATGCTCAGGTTGTCGAACCCATGTTGATGGCCTGGTATGACCGCAAAGCTGAAAAGATGTCTCCGGTCATCGAGGGTGCGGATCTGCGCACCCGCTGGCACGACTACGGCGAAAGCCATGGCGGCAAGCTGGAAATTGATGTCTCCGGCGAGTTTTCGTTCATCTATGCCGAGTCCAGCGCCTTCGACCCCTATGAGGCCAGCCCCTATGCCAACCTCCATGATGCCGAGGGCAACGAATATCTCTGCCAGATTGGGCTGCTGAAGGAACCGCGGGTTCCGAACAGCGAAGCCTGTGTTGCCCTCGATGAGTGGACCAGCAAGCTCACCTGAGCACCGTGCGCAGCCGGATAACCGGGAGTTCTGTCAGACCGCCCGTGGCGGCTGACTCAAGCCCTGTCGAGAGATTTCGACAGGCAATTAGAGGAGCAGGATCATGAGCAAATCACGACAAAGCAACAAGGAAGCCAAAAAGCCGCCGGCGATGACCCTCAAGGAGAAGAAGGCTGCCAAACATGCCCGCAAGCACGCTATGGATGTGGTGCCCCTTATTCCCCGCTGATCGCCAGCGGCTTTGGCACGTTCAGCGATGACTACGAGGCGGACCGAACATGACTCATTAGGAGCGGTGGAGGTTCCTGCTGAACGGCTCTGGGGAGCGCAAACCCAGCGGGCTCTGGATTACTTTGCCATCTCCACCGAAACCATGCCGCCGGAGATCATTTTGGCGTTGGCGGCGGTGAAGAGGGCCTGTGCCAGGGTCAACCGCCATCTCGGTCTGTTGCCGGCGACCAAAGCCGATGCCATCGTTGCTGCGGCCGAGGAAATCATTGCCGGCCACCATGCGCAAGAGTTTCCTTTGTCGATCTGGCAGACCGGCTCCGGGACCCAGACCCATATGAACATCAACGAGGTCCTGGCGAATCGGGCGTCGGAACTCCTCCAGGGCGAACGCGGGGAGAGACGGCTGGTGCATGCCAACGACGACGTGAACCTCGGTCAGTCGTCAAACGACGTTTTTCCGACCGCCATGCACCTGGCTGCGGTACTCGGTATCACTGGGAAGCTGTTGCCAGCCCTTGCGCAACTGAAGCTGGCGCTGGAAGAAAATACGACGGCTTTTGCCGACATCGTGAAGATTGGCCGCACCCACCTTCAGGACGCGACGCCCCTGACACTGGGCCAGGAGTTTTCGGGTTACGTGGCGCAACTTGAGCATGCTCACGCCGCGATCATCCATAGCCTGGCCTCCCTCTATCCTCTGGCTATCGGCGGCACGGCGGTGGGCACGGGCCTCAATACCCATCCGTTGTTTGGCATCCAGGTGGCGGAAGAACTTGCCAAGTCTTACGGCCTGCCGTTTAACAGCGCGTCCAACAAGTTTGCCGCCCTCGCTGCCCACGATGGGTTGGTGGCGGTACACAGCGCGCTGAAGGTGCTGGCCGTGGCGCTGATGAAGATTGCCAACGACATTCGCTGGCTGGCCTCCGGGCCGCGTTCGGGTCTTGGGGAAATCCGCATCCCGGCCAACGAACCCGGTAGTTCGATGATGCCCGGTAAGGTGAATCCAACCCAGTGCGAAGCCCTCACCATGCTGTGCTGCCAGGTCATCGCCAATGATGTGGCGATCAGCGTGGGTGGCGCCTGCGGCAACTTCGAGTTGAATGTCTACAAGCCGCTGATCGCCCACAACCTGCTGCAAAGCATCCGTCTCCTCGCCGATGGCATGGCCAGCTTCGACACTCATTGCGTTCGTGGCATCGAGCCGTGCCGCGAGCGCATCGCCGAACATCTCGACCGCTCGCTGATGCTGGTCACGGTCCTGGTGCCCCACATCGGTTACGACCGGGCGGCGGCCATTGCGCAGAAGGCGCAGTTGGAAGGCGGCACGCTGCGCAATGCCGCCCAGGACCTTGGCTATCTGACGGCGGAAGAGTTCGACCGTTTGATGGCGCCAGCGCTGCTACCTACCAGGAGATAGCTATGGAACGCTCGTTACGCGACATGAACAGTCTGTTTTCTCAACTTGGCCAGCCTAACGATGAAGCCTCTATCACCCGCTTCATTGAGACGCATAGTCCTCTGGGTGCCGCGGTGCAACTGCATGAGGCCGTGTTCTGGACTCCCGCTCAGGCCAGCTTCTTGCGCGAAGCGATTTCTGACGATGCCGACTGGGCTGTAGTCGTCGATGCCTTGAATTCGGAATTGCATGTCCGTCATTAGGGAATAACTCGCGTCGGGCGTGGCTGAGTCCGTATCTGGGGTGTCTGTTTGCTGCCACATGCTGCAGCCAACGATCCGATTAATGCCCTATTTGGCTCTTGATATGTCACGAGCCTTGTAGTGCTATCCTGAAGGGATAGGTCATTTCGAGGACTCCCCCTGATGTCGAACCAGATGCCGGCCCCCGCCACGTCCCGTGGTCAGAATATGTTGGCCGCCGTGGACGAGCGCACCAATCTGGCGGGCACCAACAAGATGGAGTTGCTGCTGTTCAAGGTGGGTTCGCCGGAGACCTATGGCATCAACGTCTTCAAGGTCAAGGAAGTGATCCGCAAGGTGGATATCACCCAGGCCCCCGAGTCGCCGGCCTATGTGGTGGGCATGGCCTCCTTGCGCGGGGTGCTGGTGCCGGTGGTGGACCTGATTGCGGCCTGCGGCAATCCGCCTCCCGCCACGCCGCCGATCATGATCGTGACGGAGTTTTCCGGCGCCTTGCAGGCGTTTCTGGTGGAAGCGGTGGAGACGATCATTCGCGTCGATTGGAGCGATATTCATCAGCCTCCCGCCATGCTTTCTCAGAAATCAAAGCTGACCGGGGTGACCAGGCTGGCAGACGGTCGCCTGGCGTCGATTCTTGATGTGGAGCAGATTCTGCACATCATTTCTGGCAAGGATACGGCCGCCGAGCTGGCCAATTCCGTGGTGGTCGATGCGGCGATGCCGCCGGATACCAAGTTGTTTTTCGTCGATGACAGCGCCTTCGCCCGCACTCAGTTGCAACAGATACTCGATAAGATCGGCGTCAAGTCAGAGTTTGCGGTGAATGGTGAGGATGCCTGGCAACGCCTGACCACCATGGCCTCCCTGGCGGCCATATCCGGCAAGCCGCTGGCGCAGACGCTGCCGATCATCATTACCGATATCGAAATGCCGGAGATGGACGGTTTCAAGCTGACCCGTCTCATCAAGCAGGACAAGCGCTTCGATGGCATCAAGGTGTTGCTGCATTCCTCCATGTCCGAAGCCTCGAACCGCGACAAGGGCCTCGCCATGGGGGCCGACGGATTCCTCTCGAAATACAATCCGGCGGAAGTGGCGAAGAGCATCCAGTCGGTGCTCGCCGATATCGCCAAGCCGACATAGGGCGTTCGCCTGAAGCGCCGCTCCCTCCCCGTCACGGGAGGGCTGGGGTGGGGTTGGGGTACAAGCCATCAGGGGGTCAGCGCCCATCTTTCCTCAAGCCTTTTCGATGGGTAGTCACGGTAGACTCAAACCTTCCGATACTCCCGCCTCCCACGCTTCCCTCGCCCCATGACTTTCGCCTCCCTGGGTCTGATCGACCCCCTGCTCAACGCTCTCGATTCCCTCGGCTACACGACGCCGACGCCGGTTCAGGCCCAGGCGATTCCAGCCGTTATCGCCGGCCGCGATCTGATGGCGGCGGCCCAGACCGGCACTGGCAAGACCGCCGGCTTTGCCGTGCCGTTGTTGCAGCGGCTGGCGGCCGATGCCACGCCGCTGGCAAGCAATTCAGTGCGCTCCTTGGTGCTGGTGCCGACCCGCGAACTGGCGGAGCAGGTCTGCGAGAGTTTTCGCACCTACGGCCAGAACCTGCCGCTGCGGGCTTTCGCCGTGTATGGCGGCGTCAGCATCAATCCGCAGATGATGCGGCTGCGGCGCGGCGTGGATGTCCTGGTGGCCACGCCCGGCCGCCTGCTCGATCTGCACCGGCAGAACGCGGTGAAGTTCGGCCAGGTGCAGACCCTGGTGCTGGACGAAGCCGACCGTATGCTCGACCTGGGCTTTGCGCGGGAACTCGATGCGGTGTTCGCCGCCTTGCCGACGCATCGGCAGACGCTATTGTTCTCCGCCACCTTCTCCGACGCCATCCGCACCCTGGCGGCGACGCTGCTCAAGCATCCGCTGTCGATCGAGGTCAGCCCGCGCAACACCGCAGCGAAGAGCGTCAAGCAGTGGCTGGTGACGGTGGACAAGAAGCGTAAGCCGGAGCTGTTCTGCCACCTGCTCAAGGCGCGGCGCTGGGGCCAGGTGCTGGTGTTCGTCAAGACGCGCAAGGGCGTCGAGCAGTTGGTGCAGACCCTCCAGGCCCAGGGCGTTAACGCCGATTCGATCCACGGCGACAAGCCCCAGCCGGCCCGGCTGCGCGCCCTGGAACGCTTCAAGGCCGGCGAGGTGCGGATGCTGGTGGCCACCGACGTGGCGGCGCGGGGGCTGGATATCGACGATCTGCCGCTGGTGGTTAACTTCGATCTGCCCATCGTCGCCGAGGATTACATCCACCGCATCGGCCGCACGGGCAGAGCCGGCGCCAGCGGCGAGGCGGTATCCCTGGTGTGCGCCGACGAGGTGGACCTGCTGGCGGCGATCGAGACCCTGACCCGCCAGACCCTCAAGCGCATCGAGGAACCCGGCTTCGAGCCCGATCACCGTGTGCCCCTGACCAGCGGCGCCGGCGAGGTGCTGAAGAAACCGAAGAAGCCCAAGAAGCCCAAGAAGCCGAAGGCGCCTCTGGCTGCCGCCCCAAGGTCGGAGTCAGGCCGCAACGCTAGGCGGACTGACGGCAAGAAGGCCGCGCCGAAGGTCCGTTAAGTATCGGGGGCTCAGTCCTTCCTCTTCACCTTCGCTTCACAATTCTCCCGCCCGCTTCATTTTCTCTTCTCGCCGCGCCGCAATACTGGCCTCCTGTTCAATCTCCCAGGAGACGAAGATGGAAGCTGCGCAGGGAAAGATTCTTTTGCTCAACCCGCCCCATACGGCCATCGGCAGCCGGGTGCCGAAGGATCACTTGCCGCCGCTGGGCTTATTGAGCATCGGCGGGCCATTGCTGGATGCCGGCTTCGAGGTGGAACTGCTCGATGCCGAGTTCGGCCCCATGACGCCGGGCGAGATCGTGGATAGTGTTGTCCGTGCGCGGCCGAGCATCGTCATGACCGGCCACGCCGGTTCCTCGTCGGCCCATGCCACGGTGGCCTTGCTGGCACGGCTGATCAAGCACGTGCTGCCGAACGTGGTCATCGTCTATGGCGGCGTCTTCCCCACCTACCACTGGCAGGACGTGCTGGAGCAATGCCCCCAGATCGACTTCATCGTGCGCGGCGAAGGGGAACGCATCGCGCCGGCCCTGGCCCAGGCCATATTTCAGCACGGCGGCTGGGCTGGCATCCAGGGCCTCGCCTATCGCCGCAATGGCAAGCCGGTGGCGACTCGGCGCGCGGAGCCGATTGAAAATCTGGATGACTACCGGGTCGGCTGGGAACTTATTGACCACGACCGCTATTCCTACTGGGGCGGGCGCAAGGCGGTGGTGGTGCAGTTCTCGCGCGGTTGCCCGCACCTGTGCAGCTATTGCGGCCAGCGCGGCTTCTGGAGCCGCTGGCGCCATCGCGATCCGGTGAGGTTTGCCAAAGAACTTGCGCGCCTGAAGCGCGAGCATGGGGTCCAGGTGATCAACTTCGCCGACGAGCTGCCCACGGGAGACCGGGCGGTCTGGCGCGCCTTTCTGGAGGCGCTGATCGCAGAGGACGTGGATCTCACCCTGGTCGGCTCGACACGGGCCAGCGACATCGTGCGCGATGCCGACATCCTGCACCTCTACCGCCAGGCCGGCGTGGTGCGTTTTCTGCTCGGCATCGAGACCTACGACGAAAAGACCCTCAACGCCATCCGCAAGGGCGCGACCACGGCCGATGACCAAGAGGCGATTCGGCTCCTGCGCCAGCACGGCATCATTTCCCTCGCCACCTACGTGGTGGGCTTCGAGGAAGAAACCGACGCCCACTATTGGCGCTCCCTGCTGCAACTGCTGCGTTATGACCCGGACCAGATCCAGATGATCTACATCACGCCCCACCGCTGGACTTCCTTCTTCGCCAGCGTCGCCCATCGCGAAGTGGTGCAGACCGACACGCGGTTGTGGGACTACAAGCACCAGGTGCTGGCAACGCGGCGTGTGCCGCCCTGGCGCCTGCTGCTGTGGGTCAAGGCCATCGAAGTGACGATGCAAATGCGCCCCCGAGCCCTGGCCCGCACCTTCCTCAGCCGCGACCCGGAATTCCGCCACGGCATGCAGTGGTACGTGGCCATCGGCCGCAAGGTGTGGTTCCGCGAAGTGTGGGAATTCATCTCCGGCAAAGGCGCCCACCGCACCGGCATCCGCCTCGGCACCTTCTGGGGCAAGCCGGCGGTGGGCGACGAAGAGGCCCTGGTGAATCTGCCGCCACGCCGGCCACGCGCTCCTGCCGCCGCGCCGGTTGCGGCGTTGGGAAGGCAGTTCGCGTGAGGCGGGCGAGTCGTGCCATGAAGCGCGATACGGGGGATCGGATGATGGCGAGGGATGTTTTCCGAGATAGGCTGGAAGGCGCGTGGAATGGGCTTTCCAGGCAGGGAAGGGCTGGGGATGCCGTGGAATGGCGCTTCCAGGGCAATGCTTCAAATGGTTCTGAGTTTCGGGAGGTGACGTGATGGAAGGGAAGAAAGAAAACCCGAGGCCATCCTTGAAGAGAATATTCGTTTGGTCTGCGATAGTGATCGTGGTCGTCGTTATGGGGAGCTGCGTCAGCTATGGGTACTACAGCAACTCGCTATTTGAGCGAGGCTTCTGCGCCAAAGACGATCGACTGGTTACCGACGAGGAGAGGATTCGTCGAATTGTGGATACCGTTGTTTATGGGCATAGTTCTTCCAAAGGCCTTGTCAGGGAACGCACTGGCCGGCCTATAGAGCCCGTTCCATATACAAGTCTGCATGAATTCTTCGACAGCAACCCCGGCTGCTGCGAGATGAAGTCGCATCTGGATACGTCGGAAGGGTCTTATCGTCCCGAACCGGTGGAATACCCGTGGTGGGGCGTGGTCAAGATCACCTATGCGCTCAGGTATCGGGAACAATCCGGTAAAGAAGGCCACGTCATGGTCACTTACGAAACACCGGTAAATGCTTGCGGAGAGGCGATTAGGCCTTGGTAAGCAATTGGCTCTGAACGGTTCTGAATTCGGAGAGGTGGCTTTATGGCGAGGGCGAACGAAGCCGAGGTCTGCTTCAACGCTTCGTGCGGAGTCGGGTTAAATGTGCGCCCCCTGTTGCCTTCCATTTCCAGCCGAGTAGGGTGCGCAACTTGTTGCGCACCGGGAATTGACGCTTGAACTCGAACGGTGCGCCCCCCAGTGCGCACTTGAGCCTGGGTCAGGCCGGCTGTGGGCGACGAAGAGGCCCTGGTGAATCTGCCGCCACGCCGGCCACTCGCTCTTGCCGCCGCGCCTGTAGCGGCGTTGGGATGGCAGTTCGCATGACGCGAGCGACTCGTGCCATGAAGCGCGACACGGGGGATCGGATGATGGCGAGGGATTTTTGCCGAGATTGGCTGGAGGGCGCGTGGAATGGGCTTTCCAGGCAGGGGGTGGCTGGGAAGGCCGTGGAATGGTGCTTCCTGGCTGTTGCACTTGGAACTTGAGACCGCCCGGAAATGATGTGGAATTCAGAAAGGCAGCGTGATGGAGGAGCTACCCATGATCAAAGTTGCCAGTTACATCCGAATAATCCAGAGAAAGTGGTGGATGCTACTTCTAGTATTGGCCGGTGGATGGTGGACATGGAACTACAACCCACTTCCCACGGGGGGCGGCCCGGAAGGCGCGCCCCAAGGCCGGGTCGCACTAGCCTCTGTTATTCGCTTGCCGCCAACGAGTGGTGTGGGACGATATAAGTTGACTGTCGCAGTCGGGCACTCTATGTTGGAATGGTCGACATGCAAAAAGGACAGCCATCATGGTCACCTTGAACGAACTCTGCAATGAGAATTCCGTGTTTGGTTCGAGTACCGACCCGTTGCGTGAAGCCTGTGCCCTTCCAAGGTCGCCGGAAGACATGATGCCGCTGCCCCTGCCTCATGCCGAGGAGGCCTTCGATTCGTCGTGGGAATCCTTGTTGTCGGGTGTGGGGGCCGAGAGACGACTGGATGGCTGAATGCCCCGGGAAGTTGCAACAGCACATTTCACTTTTGCCGCCATGATGGGCCACTGTAGTCCCATGGCGGCCGGGAATTGAATTGAGCGGCGAAGGCCGGCAGAATGAAGGGCCGTAGTTCAATGCCCGGCCATGGTCGGCCGATTCATGTCCATTCCCTTCACCTACAGCCTGCGCAACCTGGCAACCCGTAAGCTCACCACGGTACTGACTGCCGGCGGCATGGCGCTGGTGGTGTTCGTTTTCGCCGCCGTGCTGATGCTCGGCGCGGGGCTGAAGCAGACCTTGGTGGATACGGGTTCCGACGACAACGTGGTGGCGATACGCAAAGGCGCCGGCACCGAGGTGCAGAGTGGCGTCGAGCGGGCCTCGGCGGCGGTGATCGAGAGCCGGCCCGAGGTGGCCCTGGGGGCGGGCGGCGTGTTGCTGGCGTCGAAGGAAATGGTGGTGCTGATTACGTTGTTCGCCCGCGATGGCAACGGGCCGGGCAACGTCATGGTGCGCGGCGTCGGCCCCCTGGCGACCAGCCTGCGGCCCCAGGCGCGGGTGAGCGAAGGGCGCATGTTCCGCCCCGGCTCCAACGAGGTGGTGGCGGGCAAGAGTCTGACGAAGAAATTTCAGGGCGTCGGCGTCGGCGACAGCCTGCGCTTCGGTGGCCGCGAGTGGCAGGTGGTGGGCCTGCTGGATTCCGGCGGCGCCGGCTTCGATTCGGAAATCTGGGGCGACGTCGATCAGCTGATGCCGGCCTTTCGCCGCCCGGTGTATTCGTCGGTAATCGTGCGCCTGGCCGATCCGACGCGCTTCGATGCCTTCAAGGCCGTCATCGAGACCGATCCGCGCCTCACCGTGGAAGTGAAGCGGGAGCGCCAGTTCTACGCCGACCAGTCGGAACTGATGGCCAATTTCATCCGCATTCTCGGCCTCACCCTGACCGCCATTTTTTCCATCGGCGCCGTGATCGGCGCCATGATTACCACGTACGCGGCGGTGGCCAGCCGCACCGGCGAGATCGGCACCCTGCGCGCTCTCGGTTTCCGCCGCCGCGAGGTGATGGGGGCCTTCCTCGCCGAGTCGATGCTGCTGTCCCTCATCGGCGGCATGGTGGGCTTGGTGCTGGCGTCGTTCATGCAACTGGTGACGGTGTCGACCATGAACTGGCAGTCCTTCTCGGAACTCGCCTTCAGCTTCCGCCTGACGCCGGCGATCATTCTTCAGACCCTGCTGTTCTCCCTCTTCATGGGCTTCGTCGGCGGCTTTTTGCCGGCGGCGCGGGCGGCGCGGATGAATATCGTCGCGGCGTTGCGCTCAAGCTAAGGCGTAGAACCCCTTTCACCACAGAGGCACAGAGACACAGAGGAAGAGCAAAACCAAGCCCTTGATTTTCTCTGTGTCTCTGTGCCTCTGTGGTGAGGTTTTTTATTATGGCGCTAGCGCCCGGCCGACGATTTCCGCCACATCCCGCGACAGCGGCGCCGCCTGCAAGGACTCCAGGGCAGCCTTGGCATGGCCCTGGCGGCTGGCGTCGAAGCGCTTCCAGCGGTCAAAGCAGCGCGCCAGGCGTGAGGCGACCTGGGGGTTGAGCGGATCGAGGCGCAGGATCTGGGCGGCGATGAAGCGGTAGCCCTCGCCGTCAGCGGCATGGAAGCGCACATGGTTGGCGCCGAAGCTGCGGATCAGGGCATACACCTTGTTCGGATTCTTGATGTCGAAGGCGGTGTGGGCGGTGAGTTGCTTCACCTCGGCCAGGGTGCCGGCGCGGCGGCTGGTGGCTTGCACGGCGAGCCATTTATCCACCACCAGAGCCTCGCCCTGCCAGCGGTCAAAGAAGGCCGCCAGGGCCTGCTCGCGCTCGGCGCCGTCGCACTGGGCCAGGGTAGCGAGGGCGGCGAACTGGTCGGTCATGTTGTCGGCGCTCTGGAACTGCTTGAGGGCCAGGGTGCGACCGGCCTCCGAGCCGGTTTCTGTGAGATAGCCGAGGCACAGGTTGCGCAGGGCGCGACGGCCGGCGTCTGTGGACTCGGGGCGATAGGGCCCTTGCGGCGCGAGGCGGTCATAGGTGGCCTGGAACAGGTCGCGCAGTTCCGTGGCGAGGAAGGCGCGCAGGCCGTTGCGGGCGGCGTGGAGGGCGTCGGGATCGACGACTTTCATCTGCTCGGCAAGAGTTGCTTCGCCGGGCAGGGCGAGGGCGTCGGCGACGAAGGCGGGGTCGATGTCCGTCTGTTCCAGCAGTCGCGCGGCGGCGCGGGCGAAGCTCTGTGGCCATTGTGCGGTCTTGCCGGCACTGATGGCGGCAGCGCCAGCGAGGATCAGGCGTCCGGCAAGACGCTGGCCGGCTTCCCAGCGATTGAAGGCGTCGCTGTCGTGGGCCAGCAGGTGAGTCAGGTCGTCGTCGCTGTAGGCGAAGTCGAGTAGCACCGGGGCCGAGAAGTTGCGCAGCAGGGAGGGCGTCGGGGTGACGGTGATGGCATCGAAGACGAACTCCTGGGTGGGCAGGGTGAGCGACAGCACCAGGGTCGTGGCGGGGGCGGCGTCGCTGCCGGCGAGGCGCAGGGGCAGGTCGGTACCCTCCGGGCCGACGAGGCCGACGGCGACGGGGATGTGATAGGGCTGCTTCTCGGCCTGACCCGGCGACGGGGCGCAGGATTGGGTCAGGGTCAGACGGTACTGGCCGGCAGCGGCGTCATGACGGCCTTGGGCCGCAATGTGAGGAGTGCCAGCCTGGTTGTACCAGGCCATGAACTGGGTGAAATCCCTGCCCGAGGCGTCGGCCATGGCGGCGACGAAATCTTCGCAGCGCACCGCCTGGCCGTCGTGGCGCTCGAAATAGAGGTCCATACCGCGGCGGAAGGTGTCCTTGCCGATCAGGGTGCGGATCATGCGCACGACTTCGGCGCCCTTTTCATACACCGTGGCGGTGTAGAAGTTGTTGATCTCCTGATAGGCGGCGGGCCGCACCGGATGGGCCATGGGGCCGGCATCCTCGGGGAACTGGGCGCCGCGCAGACCGCGCACTTCGCGGATGCGGGCGACGGCACGGTTATGCACGTCGGCGCCGAATTCCTGATCGCGGAACACCGTCAGGCCTTCCTTGAGCGAAAGTTGGAACCAGTCGCGGCAGGTGACGCGGTTGCCGGTCCAGTTGTGGAAATACTCGTGGCCGACGACCCGGTCGATATTCTCGAAGTCTGTGTCGGTGGCTACATCGGCGCGGGCCAGCACGTACTTGGTGTTGAAGATGTTGAGGCCCTTGTTCTCCATGGCGCCCATGTTGAAGTCACCGACGGCGACGATCATGTAGTGGTCCAGGTCGCATTCGAGGCCGAAGGTGGTTTCATCCCAGGCCATGGACTTCTTCAGGGCCGCCATGGCGTGGGGGCACTGGTCGAGCTTGCCCGGCTCCACGTAGATGGCGAGTTGCACGGTGCGGCCCGAGGTGGTGACGTAGCTGTCGCGCAGCACGTCGAGCTTGGCGGCGACGAGGGCGAACAGGTAGCAGGGCTTGGGGAAGGGGTCTTGCCATCTGACCCAGTGGCGGTGACCTTCGCTATCGGCTTCGATGCCGCTGGCGATTGGGTTGCCGTTGGAGAGCAGCAGGGGCAGGGTGTCTTTATCACCATGGATCTTCACCGTGAAACGGGCCATGACGTCGGGCCGGTCCTGGAACCAGGTGATGGCGCGGAAGCCCTGGGCTTCGCACTGGGTGAAATAGCCATTGGCGGAGCGATACAGGCCCGAGAGGCGCGTATTGGCGTCGGGCTGAATGCGCACCTGGGTTTGCAGTTCGCAGGCGTCTGGCAGGCCCTTGAGCGTGAGTTGCGTGTCTGTCAGTTCATAGTCGGCGGAAGTGAGGGACGTGTGGTTGATCTTGACCGCCAGGGTTTCCAGTTCCAGGCCATCCAGCACCAGGGGCGCATCGGCCGGGGCGGCCGGGTTGCGGCGCAGGGCCTGGGTTGCCGTCACCAGAACGCCGCCGGGGCGAAAATCCACGTCCAGGGTCACGGTGTCCACCAGAAAGGCGGGGGGCGTGTAGTCGGCGAGGCGGATGGTCTGGGGGGTATCGGTTTTCATGATCGGCAATCCAAGCGGGTCTTAGATGAAGGGGACGCAAATGAAAAAGCCCGCCAAGGGGCGGGCTTTCGAGTCGCTTTCGGCAAATCAGGCCACGGCCTGAACCGGAATCTTGCGCGACTGGTTGGTAATGCGGTTCTTCGCATCCACGTACACCAGATCGGGCTCGAACTTTTGCAGTTCGATCTCGTTGTACATGGCGAAGGTGGCGATGATGAGCAGGTCGCCCTCGGAGGCCTTGCGGGCCGCCGCACCGTTGACGGAGATGGTGCCGCTGCCACGTTCGGCCTTGATGGCGTAGGTGGTGAAGCGCTCACCGTTATTGACGTTCCAAATCTCGATCTGCTGATATTCCTTGATATCGGCAGCGTCGAGAAGATTCTCGTCAATGGCACAGGAACCCTCATAGTGGAGTTCGGCCTGGGTCACGGTGACCCGGTGCAGTTTCGACTTCAGCATCATGCGTTGCATTTGGCGTCCTTTCTCATGCAAAGGCGTCAATCAATCATTAGAACCCCGGGACCATCCCAAAGTTCCGCTATCCCGCTACTGGCTCACCACCGGCATGAGCGCATCGCAGTGGCCTAAACTTCCAGGTTGTCGATTAGGCGCGTACTCCCGAGGAGTGCGGCACCCAAAACCACCAACCCGGTATCGTGAGCGGCCGGCCATTGTAAATCAATTTTTTTGCGCACTGCAATATAGTCTGGCAACCATTTTTTTGATCTTAGTTCTGCCATGGCTTCCGCTTCCAGACTGGCGAAGTCGCGATTGCCGGCGCGGATTGCCTCTACTACCTTGGAAATAGTGGCATGGAGGCGCGGCGCCTCCGCCCGTTCCGCCGCTGAAAGGTAGCCATTGCGGGAGGAAAGGGCGAGGCCATCGGCGGCGCGGACGGTCTCTCCGGCCACGATTTCGATCGGCAGGGCGAATTCCCGCACCATGTTGCGTAAAACCATCAGTTGCTGGAAATCCTTCTTGCCGAACAGGGCCACCTGGGGCTGAACGATGGAAAACAGCTTCATCACCACCGTGGCGACGCCGCGGAAGTGGCCGGGGCGGATTTCCCCCTCCAGGATGCCGGCCTGCTCGGGCGGCGGTTCCACGTGGTATTGCTGGGGCTGCGGGTACATTTCCGCTTCGTCCGGGGCGAACAGGTGGGCGACACCGGCGGCGGCGAGCTTTTCGCAGTCGGCCTCGAAGGTGCGCGGATATTTCTCGAAGTCCTCGCCAGGGCGGAACTGGATGCGATTGACGAAAATGCTGGCAACCACCGTGTCGGCGTAGTTGTGCGCCTCTTTCATGAGGGCGATGTGGCCCTCGTGCAGGTTGCCCATGGTGGGCACGAAGGCGACACGCTTGGCCTTCTGGAGACTGACACGCAGGCTGGCGATGGTGGGATGGATGTGCATGTCAGTAACAGTGCTCGGGACCGGGGAAGGAGCCGTCCTTGACCGCTTGGACATAGGCGGTGACGGCGCCGTCGATGCTCTGGGCCGTAGCCATGAAGTCCTTGACGAAGCGGCCCTTCTTGCCGGGGTAAACGCCGAGCATGTCGTGCAGCACCAGCACCTGGCCGTCGCAGGCCAGTCCGGCACCGATGCCGATGGTGGCGCAGGCGGTGAGCATTTTGGTGATCTCGCCGGCCAGGTCGGCGGGCACCATTTCCAGCACCATCATGCTGGCGCCGGCTTGTTCGAGGGCCAGAGCCTCGCGCTTCATGCGCGCCGCGCCTTCCTCGCCCCGGCCCTGAACGCGGTAGCCGCCGAGGGCATGCACCGACTGGGGGGTGAGGCCGATGTGGGCGCAGACCGGAATGCCGCGTTCGACGAGGAAATGCACCGTCTCGGCCATCACCTCGCCGCCTTCGAGCTTGACCATCTCGGCGCCCACGGCCAGCAGGCGCGCGGCATTGCGCAGGGCCTGCTCCTTGGATTCCTGATAGCTGCCGAAGGGCATGTCGGCCACCACCATGGGGCGATGGGACATGTGGCCGACGCATTCGGTGTGATACACCATCTGCTCCATGGTCACCGGCAGGGTCGAGGTCTTGCCCTGGATCACGTTGCCGAGGGAATCGCCGACCAGGATCACATCGACACCGCAGCGGTCTTCGAGCGCTGCGAAGCTGGCGTCGTAGCAGGTGAGCATGGCGATCTTTTCGCCCTCGCGCTTCATGCGCGCAAGCTCGGGCAGGGTGATGGGCTTGTTGCTGGCCAGGTACGTCATGGCGGATTCACCTGAAGATGAAATAAACGGCGCCAAGGATACACAAGCCGGCCCAAAGGAAGTCGAGTTTCAGGGGCTGCTGCATGTAGAACACGGCAAACGGCACGAACACCGCCAGGGTGATGACTTCCTGGAGAATCTTCAACTGGCCGAGGTTGAGGGCGGTGTGGCCGATGCGGTTGGCCGGCACCTGGATCAGATACTCGAACAGAGCGATACCCCAGGACGCCAGGGCGGCGATCCACCAGGGGCGGTCATTGAGGTTCTTGAGGTGGGCGTACCAGGCGAAGGTCATGAAAATGTTGGACAGCGCCAGTAGAAAGGCGGTCTGCCAGACCACGGGTATGCCCGGCATTAGCATGAAACAACGACATTTAGAGCCGGGTCAGCCCACTCGCGTAGCGAGCAACCCAATAGCCTCCCCCGCGAGGGGGAGGATGGGAGGGGGCGGGCCTTTATGCCGCCTTTCGCATGTTTCATCATCGGTGGGTGGCTTTCGTGGTCATGAGCGTTGGGTTCATGCCGTGACTTCCAGGCGCTCGATGCGCTGCTCTGCCAGGCCGGCCAGCAAGGCTTGCACCGGGCCGCGACCGGGAATCACAAGCTCCGGGGCGATTTCCGCCAGGGGCGTGATGACGAAGGCGCGTTCGTGCATGCGCGGGTGGGGCAGGGTCAGGGCCGGGCTGTTCATGGCGGTGTCGCCGTGGAGCAGCAGGTCGAGATCAAGGGTGCGCGGTGCATTCTTTTCGCTGCGTTCGCGGCCGAAACGGGCTTCGACGGCAAACAGGGCACGCAGCAGGTCGCCGGCCGAGAGCCGGGTTTCCAGGGCGGCGACGGCATTGATGAAGTCGGGCTGATTCTTCAGGCCCACGGGGGCCGTGCGGTAGAGGGACGAGGCGGTGACTAGACGACAACCGCCCATGGCCGCGAGGGCTGCGAGGGCTGCTTTTATCGTTTCAGTTGCCTGCCCCAGGTTGGCGCCGAGGGCCACATAGGCGACGCGTGTTCCGGTCACGCACCGCTCTCCGGCGGTGCCCCCTCACTGGCCTTGGCGCCGCTACTGCGGCGGCGACGACGCTTCTTCGGTCCGGCGGTTTCCGGCTTCAGCATGGCTTCGCGGCGTTCGTTGTCGGCATGCTGGAATTCTTCCCACCAGTCGGCCAGTTCGGCGCTGATTTCGCCGCTTTCGCCGCGCAGGCGCAGGAAGTCGTAAGCGGCGCGGAAACGCGGCTGCTCGATGAGGCGGAACGGATGACGGCCGGCGCGCTTCTCGAAGCGCGGCTGCAGCAGCCAGATTTCTTTGATGTCGCCGACGATGCGGCGCGTGATGGCGATTTTTTCCGCCTGTAGGTCGAGTACTTCGTCCATGGCCTCGAACAGGGCCGGCACGGCGTAGGCGCCGGTGGCCTTCTTCTTGTCCCAGGCCGCCAGCACCTCATGCCAGAGCAGGGTGGCGAAGAGGAAGCCAGGGGAGAGGGTCTTGCCGGCGCGCACCCGGGCGTCGGTCTTGGCCAGGGAGAGCATGACGAACTTCTCGCCCATGGGCTGTTCGAGAATCACGTCCAGCAGCGGCAACAGGCCGTGGTGCAGGCCCTCGGCGCGCAGGCGGCGCAGGCTCTCGACGGCATAGCCGGAGAACAGCAGCTTGAGCATTTCGTCGAACAGCCGCGCCGCCGGCACGTTCTCGATTAGCTCCGCCATTTCCTTGATCGGCTGTTTTACTGCTGCATCCAGTTCCAGTCCCAGCTTGGAGGCCAGGCGCACGGCGCGCAGCATGCGTACCGGGTCTTCGCGATAGCGGCTGACCGGATCGCCGATCATGCGCATGGTCTTCTTTTTCAGGTCTTCGACGCCCTTGTGGTAGTCGAACACCGTCTCGGTGACCGGATCGTAGTAGAGGGCGTTGATGGTGAAGTCGCGGCGGGCGGCATCCTCTTCCATGTTGCCCCAGACGTTGTCGCGCAGTACGCGGCCGTGTTCGTCCTTGACCGTGTTTTCGTCGTGGGCGGCGCGGAAGGTGGATACCTCGATGGTTTCCTGGCCCTGCATCACATGCACGATCTGGAAGCGGCGGCCGATGATGCGCGAGCGGCGGAACAGGTGATGCACCTGATCCGGCGTCGCATTGGTGGCGACGTCGAAATCCTTCGGCACGATGCCGGCGATCAGGTCGCGCACCGCGCCGCCCACCACATAGGCCTGGTGGCCGTTCTTTTGCAGGGTCTCGCAGACCCGGCGCGCCACCGGCGATACCAGGCTGCGGTCAATGCCGTGGCGGGCGTGGGTGATGACGGCGGGTTCGTGGCGGCTCGGATTCGGGCGCCGGAAGACTTTGCGCAGTAGCTTGCGGATCATGCGGGTGAGGGAGGGTGAGGCCGTGAGAAGGCCGCAATCATACCGGAATCAAGGCGTTGCAAGGCTCCGAGAAACAGGCAGAAGTCATTTGTCACCGGCGAGGGCGACGGGCCTGCCATTCGCTCCCTGCCACAAATCGTGCAAATTCCGCCAATAGCCCTGTCGGGCTGAAAGGCGCGTTCAGACGCCTTTCCGGCTAGAGGTGTGTGTCGATATTGCAAATTCCGCCAAATCCTGGCGCCCGGAGTGTTCCCGCTCCGGGACGGGACAGGTCAGCCCGTTCGCCTACTGGGGCCGCTGCTGCGGGTTGTTGCCGCCCTGACCGCCACCTTGGCCACCGCCCTGACCGCCGCCGTGCCCTGGCATGTTGGCCGGTACGCAAGCCATCTTGCCTTCCGGCACGTTACGGCAAGTGCCGCTCAAAGAGCCTCGGGGCGTGGTGAAACTGCACGAGGCGCCGTCAGCCTTGCCGGAACAGGCGCTAACCGCCTCCGGCGGTGGCCCGCGCCGTTCGCCCTGCTGGTTGCCTTGATTACCCTGGTTGCCCTGGCCCGAAGGCGGACCACTCTGGGCCTGTACGCCGGCAGCGAAAAGCAGCGCAAGAAGCGCCATCAGGCGGGGAAGCGAAGTGTTCATGTTTGTCTCCTGAGAGTGATGGGGAACGACGGCGCGACTTTAGGGCGGAATTTGGGAGGAATTTTGGCGGAGGGGCGGGATCTTGCCGACGGCGAAAGAAGAAGCCGCGATCAATGCCGGGATTGCCGCCGACCCGGATGCCCGCGAACTGACCGATGAAGAAATTGCCCGCCTGAAACCCATGCCCCTGCGCGGTCGGCCGCGCGCGGAAAATCCCAAGGTGCATACCGGCCTACGGCTCGATGCTGAAGTGCTGGACGCCTTCAAGGCCGGCGGGCGGGGCTGGCAGACGCGCATCAACGAGGCCTTGAAAGACTGGCTCAAGAGCCACTCTGCCGCGTGATGGGGAGGGGGCTGACCCTGGCCCCATTTCACTCCGTCGTGACGGTTATCGGTGGATAAAGAATTGCGGGACGGACGTCATAAGCGTTGTCAGGAAACATGAGTAAGCCTGAGACCGTAATGGTCTTGCCAACATACTTGTTCAACACACTCTGCTCATCCTTAACTTGTACCTCTTTGGTATTGGCTTTTGCTACTTTGCTACCCTCGCATTCGGCTGCTGCAATGTCCACTGGTTGCTTCAGACTCAGAGTGAATACCACGAATTTGCTGCGGTTCATTGGATGAGTGACCGTACTCTTTTGAACCGTGCCTGTAATAGTCGCGTTTTCACACCACTTGAGCTTTCCTTGATCCTCTGCTGATACTGAAAAAGACAGGAGTGTCAGGCAAGTAGAAATAAGAAATAGCGAAGTGGCTTTGTTCATTGAAACCTCGTGATTAACGAAAAGATGATGGGACTTGGGGTGCTGACCGCAAACAAGCTTAAGACGAACTAGTATTCATCCCGCGCATTCTGGGGTGAATAGAACAGGATATCAATGTAGTAATAGGGTCCAGGCTCACGTCCCACCTTCACCGCAAGCTCAACACCGGCCACCCCTTCTCAATCGCCGTGCGCCGCAGGGTGTCGTCGGGATCAACTGCCACCGGGTCGCTGACTTTGTGCAGCAGGGGCAGGTCGTTGTGGGAGTCGCTGTAGAACCAGCTACGCTCGAAGCTACCCCACCAGAGGCCGAGGGATTCGAGCCAGGCGTCCACGCGCTCGATCTTGCCTTCCTTGAAGCTTGGCGTACCGCGCGGTTGGCCGGTGAAGCGGCCATGCTCAAAGGCGGGGATGGTGGCGATCAGGTGCGGGATGGCGAATTCGCGGGCGATGAGGCCGGTGACGAAGCTGTTGGTGGCGGTGACGATGGCGCAGACGGCGCCGTCGTCGAGGTGACGCTGCACCAGGGCGCGGGCGGGCTCGCCGATCATGGGCTGGATGCGGGTGGCGACGTATTCCTCGCGCCAGGCATCGAGTTCTTCGCGGCTGTGGCGGGCGAGGGGGGCGAGCTGGAAGTCGAGGAAGGCGAAGATGTCGAGGGTGCCGGCCTTGTAGTCTTCGTAGAACTGGATGTTGCGGGCTTCCTGCACTTCCCGGTCGAGAACGCCCTTGGCGATGAGGAATTGCGCCCACTCGAAATCCGAGTCGCCGCGCAGGAGGGTGTTGTCGAGGTCAAAGAGAGCGAGTTCCATGGGTTTATTTCCAAAAATCCAATTCGTTTACCGCAGAGGACGCAGAGGACACGGAGGAAAACAAGCGATAGCTCGCTTCCCCGCAATTTCTTGAATTTGCCTTCCTCTTTGTCCTCTGCGTCCTCCGTGGTGCAATCGCTTTATTCCAACGGCAGTTGCAACACTTCCCGCAGCAGGGGCAGGGTGGCGGGGCGTTTTTGTTCGAGGGTGACGCGGTCGAGGGCGTCGAGGACGGCCATCAGCGAGGGTAGGTCGCGGCGGCCGTGGCGTAGCAGGTAGGTGACGAGGCCGTCGTCCATGCGCATGCCGCGCATCATGGCGTGGCGGCGCAGGGCGGCAGATTTTTCGTCGTCGCTGAGGGCTTTGACCTCATAGATCAAGGTCTGGCCGATGCGGGTGCGCAGGTCTTCGCGCAGGTCGAGGCGCAGGGGCGGTTCGCGGCCGCACAGCAGCAGCGAGAGGCCCACCAGGCGGGCGGAATTGAAGATGCGGAACAGGGCGATCTGGGCGCCGGGGGACAGGGCCTGGACGTCGTCGATGACGATCAGGCTGCCGGGGGCGACGTTGATGTCATCGGCGACATGGGCGCCATCCATCAGGGTGACGGGGCGGCCGGTTTCGGCCAGGGCGGCGGTGGCGGCGAGCAAGTGCGTCTTGCCGCTGCCTTCGGGGCCCCAGAGGTAGATGTGGTCGAAGCTGCCGCGATCGGCGGATTCACGCAGGCGGCCCACCAGTTCGGCATTGGCGCCGGCGACGAAGTTTTCCAGGGTGGCGGCTTGGTCGAGCTTGAGATCGAGCAGCAACTGGCGTTTGGGACTCATGCGCTATCCCCGGGATTTTCGCCGCCCTGATAGAAGCGGCTTTCCAGATACAGCGCCTTGACCTCGCGCAGGCCCACCAGCAGGGCCGCCGAGGCGGGCAGGGCGAGCAGTACACCGAAGAAGCCGAATAATTGGGCGAAGGCGAGCAGGGCGAAGATCACCGCCAGCGGGTGCAGGCCGATGCGTTCGCCGACCATGCGTGGCGTCAGGTACACGCTTTCCAGGGCCTGGCCGATGCCGAAAACGATGAGGGTGCCGACCACCGGCGGCCAGCCCTCGAATTGCAGCAGGGCGGCGGTCAGGGCGAGGGCGAAGCCGATCGCGTAGCCGAGATAGGGAATGAAAATCAGCAGGCCGGTGAGAATGCCCACCGGCAGGGCGAAGGCGAGGCCGCCGAGCCAGAGGCCGAGGCTGTAGAAGGCGGCCAGCGCCAGCATCACCGAGAGCTGGCCGCGCAGGAACTCGGACAGGACCGCATCCACGTCGCGCACCATGGTTTGCACCTTGGCTTGCCAGGGGCGGGGAATCAGGCCTTGGGCGCGGGCCATGAAGTCGTGCCAGTCGAGCAGCAGGTAGAACATCACCACCGGCGCCAGCAGCAGGTTGGCCAGCAGCCCCATGAGGGCGGCGCCGCCGATCTTGAGGGATTCGAGCAGGCTTTGGGCGATGCTTTGCAGGCTGTCGGCGTTTTCGCTCATGAGGCGCTTTACCGAGGCGGGATCAAGGCGCAGCTTGAGCTGGAAGCCGAAGTTCTGCTTGATCCAGGGCGCGATCTGGGTGTTATAGAGGTCGAGCAGGTCCGGCAGGCGCGTCATCAGGGCGCGGGCTTCCTCCCGCAGCAGGGGCAGCAGCAGCAGGATCAGCAGCACGAAGATGCCGAGCAGGGCCAGCATCACCACCACCACCGCCAGGATGCGTGGCAGCTTGCGTTGTTCCAGGCGGTCGACGACGGGATTGCAGATGTAGGCGAGGATCGCCGCCAGCAGGAAGGGGGCGAGGATCGGCCCGAGCTTGGCCAGCAGCCACAGGAATACCAGCCCGAGGCCGATCCAGAGGGCGGCCTGGAGGCGGTCGGGGAGGCGATTGGGCGACCCGGCGGCAGGAGGAAGATGGGGAGGCGAAGGAGGGAGCATTTCCGGTAAAATCGCGCCCTTTCATGCAGTGGCGCCGATCTGTCAGCAAAGGGCGCTACTTTACCCTGCGGGAACTCATCTTGACCACATCTCCTAGCTCTCTGACCTACCGCGATGCGGGTGTCGACATCGACGCCGGCGATGATCTGGTGGAACGCATCAAGCCGGCTGCCAAGCGCACCATGCGCCCCGAGGTGCTGGCCGGCATCGGCGGCTTCGGCGCGCTGTTTGAAGTCTCGAAGAAATTCAAGGAGCCGGTGCTGGTGTCCGGCACCGACGGCGTCGGCACCAAGCTCAAGCTGGCGTTCCAGCTCAACAAGCATGACACCGTGGGCCAGGATCTGGTCGCCATGAGCGTCAATGACATCCTGGTTCAAGGCGCCGAACCCCTGTTCTTCCTCGACTATTTCGCCTGCGGCAAGCTCGACGTGAACACCGCCGCGACGGTGGTGGAAGGCATCGCCCACGGCTGCGAACTCGCCGGCTGCGCCCTGATCGGCGGCGAGACCGCCGAAATGCCAAGTATGTACCCGGATGGCGAATATGACCTGGCCGGCTTTGCCGTCGGCGCGGTCGAAAAGAGCAAGATCATCAACGGTCTGTCGATCAAGCCCGGTGATACGGTGCTCGGCCTGGCGTCTTCCGGCGCCCATTCCAACGGCTATTCCCTGGTCCGCCGCATCATCGAGCGCGCCAAGCCTGACATGGCCGCCGACTTCCATGGCCAGCCCTTCGCCAACGCCGTGATGGCGCCGACCCGCATCTACGTCAAGCCGCTGCTGGCGCTGATGGAAAAGATCACCGTCAAGGGCATGGCCCACATTACCGGCGGCGGCATCACCGGCAACGTGCCCCGTGTATTGCCCGAAAACGTCAAGGCGGTGATCGACGCCAAGTCCTGGACCCTGCCGCCCCTGTTCCAGTGGCTGCAAAAGGAAGGCGGCGTGGCCGACGATGAAATGCACCGGGTGTTCAACTGCGGCATCGGCATGGTGGTGATCGTCGCCGCCGAGGATGCGGCTGCCGCCATGGCCCAGTTGCAGGCGGCTGGCGAGACGGTCTATACCCTGGGTTGCATCGAGGCCCGCGTGGGCGACGAGGCGCAGACCATTATTGTCTGACCGCGCTGTTTGATCGAAGATGGGGCTACAGCCCCATCTTTGCCCGCTCTTCCCGCTGCACCATGGTGATGAAGCGCTGGAGCTGGTTTTCCTGGGCGTGGCCGAGGTTGCTGAAGCAGCAGCCGAGCCGTCCCAACTGCTTGATGCCGCGCTGAACCGTTTCCACATGCCGTATTTCCAGATCGGCATGGAGGACACCAAAGGTCTTCAGGTCGATGCTGACCCGTGGCAGGATTTCCCCCTGGGTGAAGGGCAGGTCGAGCTTCGGGCTTTCGAGGCCGACGCCGCCGATACCGATATCCACCACCGACATTTCCCAATCCTGCTTGCCGTCGCGAGACTTGAAGCGGCAGACCGGGCGCTGGGTCATCGGCAGCAGCAGGCGGAAGAACTCGCGCCGTTGCAGGCGCACATACTTGTCCGGCAGGCGGGTGGCGAAGGCGCGGCGCTTGGCGTGGCTGACTTCCCAAATCTTCTGGGTGGCAAACTGGTTGCGTACCCCGTGGGGCGAGGCGACGAAAAACACCTTTTCCGCTTTCAACAGGCGGCGATTGGATTCCTCGCTGCCGCCCCAGTCGAAAATCAGCGCATCTTCGTCGTCATTGACGTCCAGCAGCACGGTCAACAGGGTGTCGTTGCCGCCATCGAACATGACGCTGACGCGCTCCCCATCGTTGATAAGCTGACGCAAATAGAACAGGATTTCGCGCCGCGACGTGATGGTGAATTGATCGAGATTGTCTTCGTAGGTGCCGGTCATGCCAGGAATGCGTCGGTTTTTTTACATATTGTCGCCGTGAAACCCGTATCCAGGCAATCGAAAACGTCGATATTTGGGGTGTTTTTCAGCCATGTAAGTTGCCGCTTGGCGAACTGGCGAGTGGCGAAAACGCCGCGATCCCGCAGTTCGGCGGCTGGAATCCGCCCTTCCTGCATTTCCCAGACCTGCCGGTAACCCACGCTGCGCATGGAGGGCAGGTCGGCATCAAGGCGGTAGTTGCGCCGCAGGGCCTCCACTTCGGCCACCAGGCCGTCCCGCAACATGGCGTCGAAGCGGCTGGCGATGCGTTCGTGCAGCACCGCCCGGTCGCCGTGAGTCAAGGCGAGACCGAGGACGCGGTAGGGCAGGGCGTTCGCGCTGCCCTGTTGCTGGCGGGCGAAGAAGGCATCCAGAGGCTCGCCACTGACCCGCAGCACTTCCAGGGCGCGCTGAATGCGCTGGGAGTCATTCGGCGCCAGCCGTGCTGCCGTGGCCGGGTCAAGGCGGGCGAGTTCGGCGTGGAGCGCCGGCCAGCCCTTTTCAGCGGCCTCGCGGTCGATCTCGGCGCGCAGCTCCGCGTCGGCCTCCGGCAGGTCGGCGAGGCCTTCGCGCAGGGCCTTGAAGTAGAGCATGGTGCCGCCTACCAATAGCGGAACCTTGCCGGCGGCCGTGATCTCGGCCATCGCCGCCAGGGCGTCGTTACGGAAGTGGGCCGCGGAATAGCGCTCCTCCGGGCTGATGAGGTCAATCAGGCGGTGCGGAAAGCGGGCCAGGGTCGCGGCGTCGGGCTTCGCCGTGCCGATGTTCATGTCGCGGAACACCTGGGCCGAATCGACGCTGATGATTTCCAGCGGAAAGCGGGAAACCAGCTCGAAGGCGAGCGCCGTCTTGCCGCTGGCCGTAGGGCCCATGAGGAAGATGGCGGGGGGGAGTGTCGTGGCGACCATGAGCGCCATGGTAGCCGGCGGCAGGCGCCGCGAAGGCTGGATTAGGCGGAAAAGCGTTGCCTAATCCAGCGGGCCGATCAGAAGCGGATGGCGATGTTGCCCATGAGGACGTTATTGGTCAGGTGAGAGCGCCCCTTCTCACTGGCGTAGAAGACACCGCCGGTGATGCCGTTCTTGGAGTAAAAGTCCACGCCCACGGTGGCGGTCCAGCCGTCCTTGTCCTTCAATTCGCCGGGCAATTTATCGAAGTTGCTGCTCTGCTGTACATCGCGGGTGTAGGCAAGAGCGGCGTAGGGCATGACATCGTTGATCCAGTAACCGGCGCGGCCGTTGAGCTTAATCTGGGTCAGGCGATTCTTGATCTTGCCGCTAAGCAATGCAGTGTTGGCATCGAGTTGTTCCTCGGCGCGAATCACGCCGGCTTTGCCGGAGAGCTGCCAGTCACCAATCCAGCGGTCGGCATTCAAGTTGGCGGCGATGAAATTACGCTCAAGACCCTGGTTTGTGGTGCGGGAGATAGTGCCTAGAGCCCAGTTGATGTCCTGGTCACCCCACGCGTAACCCGCAGACGCATCGAGACTTAGGTTGTCGCTGAACCGATAGCTTAGATAGGGCGCAAGTGTCCAGCTACGGGCCTTGAGGGAACCGCCATTGTATTGCGTGGCAATATCGGTGCGTTCGTTGGCGAGGCTCAAGCCAACGATCCAGTTCTGGTCGAGGCTGTAGTCGACGCCACCGATAAAACTATTAACGTCACCATCGTATGCGGAACCCTTAAGATTGTTCTTTACCTGGTTGCCAGTGGCAGAGACCCATCCATTCCATTTCGCTGCGGCGTTGCCAGCAGCAAGGCCGCTGTTGCTGCCGTCGAGAGCTACCCGGCGCGGACCGCCCCGGCGCGAGTTACCGCCGGAGTTGAGAATGCTGGAGATCGTGTCGGCCTGGCGTATGGTGGTGGCTTGCTGAATTTGCTGGCTGATAATCGGGGTTAGCGCCTGGGTGGTATAGCTGAAAAGAATGATCATCAGCGGGGAATAGTCGCCATCGGTTAGACCAGTGACGGCATCGAGGGCCGGTATCAGGTAAGCACTGCATGCAGCTTCGGCGGCAGTGCCGGGGACAAGTCCTTCATTGAAGGACTGAATACAGCTGGATTGCGTGGTAAAGGCGGTATTGATTGCGGCGGAGGCAGCGCTGTATTGACCCGCAGAGTATCCCGGGAAATAAGCAGCGATATTGCCGGGTGTGTAGAGAGCCAAAGCCTCGGAAATGCTAAGAGCCGAGGCGGATAGCGGCAGCGCTGCAATTCCCCCGATGGCCGCAATGGCCAAGTGTTTCTTAATTCTTTTCGTTATTAACATGACCATATCTCCTCAAAAGTGGCCCGGATTATGCCGGGAGAGAGAGATGGGGTCAATATGACAAAAAGCATATGTGGCTAGGAGTGTGGCTGGTAGCTAATCATGGCCTCCATGCCAAAATTTCAAATTCTTTACCTGCTTTCGTGCGGTAGACGGAAAAGTCCACCTTATCCACGGTCAGGATGCGGCGGCAGGCGATGTCCTGGGCCAGCCAGATCAGGGCGGCGTCGGTGAAGTCCGGGTCGCGGTCGGCGTATTTGGCGATGATCCAGGCCAGCAGCGGATAGGCTTCGGCGGGGGCTTCCCGTACCGTCAGGGCGCCGCGTCGTACCCATTCGAGCAGGGTGAGCTTTTCGTCGGCATTGAGGAAAAAGCAGGTTTCGACGATGACTGCCGCCACGGTGATGAGGGGTGCGCGGTTGCCGGCGAGGAAGGCCCGTGCTGCCGGGCGTAGCTTGTCGGCGCGGCGGAACAGGGCGACCAGAAAGCCGGTGTCCACCAGCAGACTGTTGCGTGGTGGCGTGAACGACGTCATGGGCGGAATTTCTTGCGCAGCAGTTGCTTACTGTTCAGGGCCACATCATCGGCGACCGGCGCATCGGTGTCGGGGCCGAAGAGGTCGCGGCCCAGATCGTAGGGCGTGGGGGTGTCGCGCTCCGCCGTGACGAGGTGGGTGATGGCCTGCTTGACCGCCTCGCTGCGGGTGATGCCGCGCTCGACGCAATACACGGCGAGTTCCTGTTCCAGAACCTGGGGCAGACGGACATTGACGGTCATGGCGACCTCCTGAGTGTGTTACATCTACGATTTAAGTGTAACACGCCCTAGCGGCCGCGCAAGAACAGCCGGTCCAGGTCGTCCATGGACAGCTGCACCCAGGTCGGGCGGCCGTGGTTGCACTGGTCGGCGCGCAGGGTGGTTTCCATCTGCCGCAGCAGGGCGTTCATTTCCGGCAGGGTGAGCTGGCGGTGGGCGCGCACGGCGCCGTGGCAGGCCATGGTGGCGAGAAGTTCGTTGCGCCGGGTTTCGATTACGCGGCTTGCCGGATGCTCCGCCAAGTCTTTCAGCACACTGCGCAGCAAGGATGTTACGTCGCCGCTGGCGAGCATGGCCGGCAGGGCGCGCAGGGCCAGTTCGCGGGGGCCGGCGGGGGCGACTTCAAAGCCGAGTTGGGCCAGGGTTTCCACCTGCTCTTCGGCGCAGGCGGCCTCGGCTTCGCTGACTTCCAGCAGGGCCGGCACGAGCAGGGTCTGCACTGGCAGCGGGCCGGCATCGATGGCGGTCTTGAGCTTTTCGTACACGATGCGTTCGTGGGCCGCATGCATGTCCACCAGCACCAGCCCGGCTTCGTTCTGGGCCAGGATGTACACGCCATGGACTTGGCCCAGGGCGTGGCCCAGAGGCTGCGTGTCAGTTGCGGCTTCCTCGGCGGAGTGGGCGCTGGTGGAGAAATCGAAATAGGCGCCTACCGAAGGTTCGCGCACGTCGAGGCGCGTTTGCTGATAGGGCGTGGGCGACCAGTTGCGGTTGGCGGGGCGGTTGGATCCCGTGCCAACGGCGAAATCGGTACTGGCCGGCGCAGGATTGCCTTGCCCCGCCAGGGGCTGCGCCAGAGTGCGCTGCACGGCGTGGAAGACGAACTGGTGGATCGAGCGGGAATCGCGGAAGCGCACCTCGGTTTTGGCCGGATGCACATTCACATCCACTCCCGCCGGGTCCAGGTCGAGAAACAGCACATAGGCCGGGTGATGGCTGCCATGCAGCACGTCGGCATAGGCCTGGCGCAGGGCGTGGGCCAGCACCTTGTCGCGCACGAAGCGGCCATTCACAAACAGGTATTGGCTGTCGCGTCCGGCCGCAGCGCCGGCCTCGGCGGGCAGGGCGACATAGCCAGCGAGGCGCAGGTCGCCGGCCGCGACGTCAATGGCGCGCACGTTGTCGATAAAGACCTGGCCCAGCATGTCGCCGACACGGCGCTGGCCATCAGAGACGACGAGATGCAGTTTGCTGACGCCATTGTGGCTCAGGCTGAAGGCGACATCGGGCCGGGCCAGGGCGATGCGGCGCAGGGCCTCGTGGCAATGGGCGAATTCGGTGTTTGCCGCGCGCAGGAACTTGCGTCGCGCTGGGGTGTTGAAATACAGGTCGGCGACCTCGATCACCGTGCCGACGGCGAGGGCGGCCGGGGCGGTGCGATGGGTCTCGCCGTCGATGCGGAAGGCGTGGCCACCATGAGCCGCGTGGCGGCTGGTGATGGCGACGCGAGCGACGGAGGTGATGGACGCCAGGGCCTCGCCGCGAAAGCCGAAGCTGCCGACCCGTTCCAGGTCGTCCAGATTGCGAATCTTGCTGGTGGCATGGCGCGCCAGGGCGAGGGGCAGGTCGTCCTTTTCAATGCCGTTGCCGTCGTCGGCGACCCGAATCAGCTTGACGCCGCCCTCCTCGATGCGCACGTCGATGCGCGTGGCGCCGGCATCGAGGCTGTTCTCCACCAATTCCTTGAGCACCGAGGCCGGACGTTCCACCACCTCGCCGGCGGCGATCTGGCTGATGAGGAGGTCGGGAAGGGGCTGGATGCGTGGCATTGCCGGATTATAGCCAGCGGTGCGGCGCCGTCCCGCCGGAATGGCTATCGGTTGCTGGTCGTGGCTTGCTATGCAGCAGGAAATAGCCACAAGCGGTATCGGTATAATCAATGGCTAATATTTCGGCTCCCACCGCTCCCTGTCATGCGCATCGGCATCCTCGAAGACACTCCGGAACACGCTGAGCAGTTGCAGCGCCTCCTCGAAGGGGCGGGGCATGGCGTCAGCGTCTATCCGACGCGGGCCAGGTTTCTCCAGGCCATGGCGCGGGAGAGCTTCGATCTGCTGATTCTCGACTGGATGCTGCCGGATGGTTCGGGCCTGGACGCCATCGAGCAACTGCGGCCGAAGCTGCCGGATATCCCCATCATCATCGTTACCAGCCGCGATGCCGAAGAAGACCTGATCGAGGCACTGGGCCGGGGCGCCGATGATTATCTGGTCAAGCCGCCGCGCCCCGGTGAGCTGCTAGCCCGGGTTAACGCTCTGTTGCGTCGGGTGGTGGGGCACAGCGAAAACGCGGTCTTGTCCGTTCCTCCCTACCGTTTTTCTCCCGCCAGTGGCGAGGCCTATGTGGGCGATGAAGCCGTGCCCCTCACGGCGCGCCAGTTTGCCCTGGCCATGTTCCTCTTCAGCCAGCCCGGTCGGCTGTTGTCTCGTGCCCACCTGCTGGAGGCCGTGTGGGGTGTGGGCGCACAGGTGCAGACGCGCACCCTCGACATGCACGTGAGCCAGTTGCGCAGTATCCTGCGCCTGACGCCGGAGAACGGCTGGCGCATTACCTCGGTGTATGGCTACGGTTATCGGCTGGAGCGGGTGGAGTAGAAAAGGCCCCGTGCTTCCACGGGATATGCCCTTCCTGACCACGGTTTTCTGGGAGCGGGTCGGGTAAACTCCGGCCCCATGGAACTCCTCGCCCAATTCATCGACATCGTCCTGCACCTGGACAAACATCTTGCTCTGCTGCTGGCCGAGTACGGCACCCTGATCTACGCCATCCTGTTTGCTATCGTGTTTTGCGAAACCGGCCTGGTGGTGTTGCCTTTTCTGCCCGGCGATTCGCTGCTGTTCGTCGCCGGCGCCCTGGCGGCGGGCAGCGGCGGGCTCGACATTACGACCCTGATCCTGGTCCTCATGACTGCCGCCGTGCTTGGCGACAACACCAATTACTGGATCGGCCATCACCTCGGGCCGCGCGTGTTCCGCTGGGAGAATTCGCGCTTCTTCAACAAGGCCGCCTTCGAGCACACCCACGCCTTCTACGAACGCCACGGCGGCAAGACCATGATGGTGGCGCGCTTCATTCCCCTGGTGCGCACCTTCGCTCCCTTCGTTGCCGGCGTCGGCCGCATGACTTATCCGCGCTTCTTCCTCTTCGACCTGGCCGGGGCGGTACTCTGGGTGGTGTCTCTGTGCCTGGCAGGCTACTGGTTCGGCAACATCGAGTTCATCCGCAAGAACCTGTCCTTCGTCATTCTCGGCATCGTTGGACTTTCCCTGGCGCCGGTGATCATTGCCGGCATCCGTCACAAGCTGGCGAAGAAGCAGTCCGCCGGAGCCGCCTGAGAGCATGGGCAGGACGACCCTCCTGCTCCTCGCCCTGGCCTGCCTCGCCGCAGCCTGCGGCACCACGCAGACGGCGGATGGCCGCAGCCAACCCACCCTCGAACCCGCGCAACTGGCGAAAACCGACATTGACCGCGTCGCAGAGGCCCATCGTCGCGAGGTGTTCGCCAGCCTGCGCCTGCTGGCCGAGAAGCTCTACAAGCGCAATCCGCGCGAGTGGAAGAAGGCCGGTCACGCCAGCATCGACGCGGCGCTGGCGAAGCTATTCGATCCCGCCACGGCCTGGCGCCTGCCGCAACTGGTAGGCAAATCGGGTAGCGAGGCGGTGCTGCTGGCTTTCGGCGCCGACTACCCGGGCGACCGCGTCGGCGCCTACATCGCCGGCCTCGGCGCCATGCTGCATGTGGCTTTCAACGCCAAGACCGAATTCTTTGTCGTCGACGATCTCGATCCGCAACGTTTACATAACGCGGCGCGCAATCTCGAAATCGCCGCCTGGAAGCTGGCCAACAGCCGCGACGCCTCCGGCAGCTTGCTGCTGCTGTCGAACGAAATCGGGCCAGTGGCCAATCTCTCCTTCGAGCGCGAATTCGGCAAGATGATCGGCAGCCTCGATGTGCTGTCGAAGATCATCGCCGACAAGACCAATCGCACCGTGGTGAAGGTGATCCAAAGCCTCGCCACGGCGGTGTTTCTCCCTCTTCCTTCTTTGCCCGGATTCAAATGAGCAAGAACTATGTGATCCTGATTTCCGGTCGTGGCAGCAACATGATGGCGCTGATTGACGCCAAGCTGCCGGGCCGCTGCGCCGCCGTGATTGCTGACCGTCCCGAGGCCAAGGGCGTCGCCTGGGCCGCCGAGCGCGGCCTGCCGACGGCGGTGGTGAACTTCCGCGACTTCGCCGACCGCAGCGCCTTCGATGCGGCGCTGGCCGCCGAGATTGACCGCCACGCGCCAGACCTGGTGCTGCTGGCCGGCTTCATGCGGGTGCTGGGCGAGAGCTTCGTGCGCAGCTACGAAGGTCGGCTGCTGAATATCCATCCTTCCCTACTGCCCGCCTTTCCCGGTCTCAAGACCCACGCCAAGGCCATCGAGGCCGGCGTCAAACTGCATGGCTGCACAGTGCATTTCGTCACTCCTGATCTCGACTGTGGCCCGGTCATCATCCAGGCCGCCGTTTCGGTGCTCGACGATGACACGCCGGACGACCTGGCGGCGCGGGTGCTGGCCCAGGAACACATCGTCTATCCCCGCGCCGCGCGCTGGTTCCTCGACGGACGCCTGAGCCTCAGTGGTAACCGGGTGCGCGTTGCCGATGGCGACATGAAGGCTAAGGCCTTGCGCTGGCCCGAGGCTGAATGACAACCACGCCACGGCGCGGCTTTCTGGTCGCCCTGGCCCTCTCGGTGGTGCTGCATCTGGGCGTTGCCGTGTCGCCCGGCTGGCATCTGCCGGACTTCAGCGAACCCGAGGTGGAACTTATTGAAGCGCGTCTGGCGCCGCCACCGGTGCCGAAGCCGGTTTCGGTCCCCGCAACCCCCGTGTCGCCGACTCCGGTTCCCGCTCAAAAGCCTGTCGCCAAGCCGCGTCCAGAGGCGATTCCAGCCACCCCTGCCGTGGCGGCCGCATCCAGCGGGCCTTCCACGCCTGCCCCGGCTGTACAGCCCGTGCTTGCGCCATCCCAGCCCAGTGCCCCGGCGGTAATCGAAACCTCCTGGCCGAAGAAGGGGCGGATTCGCTATGGCGTCAGCCGGGCGTCGGACGCCATGGTGCTAGGTCGCACGGTGCATGAATGGAGCCACGACGGACGCAGCTACACCTTGCGCGACACCACCGAATCCACCGGCGTGGTGGCCCTGTTCAAGCCGGTGAAGCTGGTGCAGGAGAGCCGTGGCGAACTGACGCCGCAAGGTCTCAAGCCCCAGGAATGGCGCGCGGAAAAGAACGGCGTTGCCGGCGATTGGGTGAATTTCGACTGGGCCGCCGGCAAGCTCACCATGGGCGGCGGCCGCGAAGGCGCGACCGAGGCGGGAATGCAGGATATGCTCTCGCTCCTGCATCAGCTCGGCCTGCTGGCCGGCAGCGAGCGCGCGGCGCCCATGGTGCCCCTGGCCAGCGGCAAGAAGATCGAACGCCTGGTGTTTCAGCGCCTGGGCGAGGAAAATCTGCCCCTCGCCAGCGGCGACAAGGCCACCCTGCACCTGAAGGCCACCGATAGCGGCGGCGAAGTAACGGAGGTGTGGCTGAGCCAGGATGCGCGCCACCTGCCCCTGAAAATCCGCCGCATCAACCGCAAGGGCGAAATCTTCGACCAGACGGTCGAGGAGACGGAAGTTAGTGAATGAGTCACAAGTGAATCACCCATGAATCGAGGAAACATGAAACCCAACCATCGCAGCGCCTCCCGCCATGCTCCGCGCAGTGCTCCCGAGAATCCCCGTGTCACCGCCGGCACCGTCGATGCGGCAACCGAGGCGGTGGCCGAACTGCTGGAGTTCGCCCAACCGGCGGACGCCATGCTGTCGCGCTTCTTCCGTGACAACCGGACCCTGGGGCCCCGCGAGCGCGCCTTCATCGCCGAGGCCGGCTACGCGGTGTTGCGCCGCAAGCGTTTCCTCGAACGTCTGTGTGCCGCCCTCGGCGCCGCGCCCTCGCCGCGCCACCTGCTGCTGGCGGCGCTGCTGCGGCTACAGGGCATGGGCAGCCGGCAACTGGCCGACGTCATCGGCCCCAAGGAGGCCGAGTGGCTGGGCAAGCTCAAGGGCGCCGAGGATGCCGCCACCAGCCCCGCCGATCAGGCCGACTTTCCCGACTGGCTGGCCGAGCGCCTGTTGCAGCGCATGTCGCCGGACGAGCTGATTACCCTCGCCCAGGGCCTCAACCAGCCGGCGCCGCTTGATCTGCGGGTGAATCCGGTCAAGGCCAAGCGCGAGGAGGTGCTGGCCACCCTGGCGGCGGATGGCATCGAGGCTGCCGCCTGCCCCTTTGCCCCCCTCGGCATCCGCCTCAAGGCGAAGCCGAATCTGGCCAAGCACCCCCTGTTCCTTGACGGCAGCGTCGAGGTGCAGGATGAGGGCAGCCAGCTGCTTGGCCATCTGCTGGCGCCCAAGCGCGGCGAGATGGTGGTGGATTTCTGCGCCGGCGCCGGCGGCAAGACGCTGTTGCTGGGGGCGCTAATGCGCTCCACCGGCCGTCTTTACGCCTTCGATGTTTCCGACCGTCGGCTGGCGAAGATGAAGCCTCGCGTTGCCCGCTCCGGGCTTTCCAATGTGCATCCGGTGGCCATCGCCAGCGAGAACGATATGCGCGTCAAGCGCCTCGCCGGCAAGATCGACCGGGTGTTGGTGGATGCACCCTGTTCCGGCCTCGGCACCTTGCGCCGCAACCCTGACCTGAAGTGGCGTCAGAGCGAGCAGAGCGTGGCCGAACTCACCGTCAAGCAGGCGGCGATTCTGGAATCCGCCGCGCGCCTGGTGAAGCCGGGCGGACGCCTGGTGTACGCCACCTGTAGCCTGCTGGCGGAAGAGAACGGCGACATCGTTGCCGCCTTCCTGGAAAAGCATCCGGAGTTCCAGCGCCTCAACGCCGGCGAACTTCTGCGCGCCCAGGGTATCGCCCTCGACTGCGGCGAAGACCTGGCGCTGCAGCCCCACATCCACGGGACCGACGGTTTCTATGCGGCAGTGTTGGAAAAAGCCCGCTAGGCTGCTGCTGTGCCTCGGCCTTCTGGCCGGGGCCGCCGGGGTTGCCCATGCCGCGCCAGAGCCTGCCGAAGGCACGACGGAGGTGCTGTTCACGCCCTGGGACGACGCCGAGGGCGCGCTGGTCAGGTTGATACAGGAGGCGCGCCACAGTATCCGGGTGCAGATCTTCCTGTTCACCAGCCGGCCCCTGGCGCGGGCGCTGGTGGCGGCCCATCAGCGCGGCGTCAAGGTGGAGGTGCTGGCCGATCGCGAGATGGTGGAAAAAGGGGAGAACAGTCAGATTCCCGCGCTCCACGCCGCCGGCATTCCGGTCTGGCTGGAGGTGCGTTACGCTTCGGCCCACAACAAGGTGCTGCTGGTAGATGCGGAGCAGGGCGGGGCGGTGGCCACCGGCAGCTACAACTACACCTACTCGGCCCAGGCCCGCAACGCCGAGAATATTTTGATCCTGCGCGCCGCGCCGAAAGTGATTGGCGCGTATTTCTTCAATTGGAAGCGGCATCGCCTCGATGCGACGCCGTTCAGTGACAAGTCCAACGACAAACCATGAACAAGCAATTCGGCCATCTGCTGACAGAACTCTGGAACGACTTCCAACAACCGGATCTGCTCTGGCAGGTGGGAGCCCTGCTGCTTTGCCTTGGGGTCGCCTGGCTGGTGGATCGGCTGGTGCGTTTGCGCGAGACCGGTAAAGGTCGCGCCTGGGAAGTCGGTCATCGCGGCCTGCGCCGCCTCGCCTTTCCGATCACGGGCCTGGTGCTGGTGCTGGTGGCGCGAGCCATTGTTGGCCCCTGGTACCACGTTAATTTGCTCAATCTGGCGGTGCCGCTGCTGCTTTCCCTGGCAGTGATCCGCACCGTGTTCTTCGTCTTGCGTTTTGCCTTCAGTCCTTCCAGCACCCTGGTGGGCTTTGAGAAGATATTTGCGCTTCTGGCCTGGAGCGTCGTCGCGCTGCATATTCTCGGGGTGTTGCCGGAACTGATCGGCGCGCTGGAATCGGTGGCGTTTACCGTTGGCAAGCAGAAGCTCAATCTCTGGCTGATGCTGCAAGGTCTGGCGACCGTACTGATTACCTTGCTGGTGGCCCTCTGGCTGGGCGGCATGATCGAGGGGCGCCTGAAAGCCGCCGATAGCCTGGATGCCAATCTGCGCGTGGTGTTCTCGCGCCTGGCCAAGGCGGCGCTGATCGTGGTGGCGGTGATGATCGGCCTGCCCATGGTGGGCATCGACCTCACCACGCTGTCGGTCTTCGGCGGCGCCCTCGGCGTCGGTCTTGGCTTCGGTTTGCAGAAGATCGCCAGCAACTACGTTTCCGGCTTCATCATCCTGCTTGATCGCTCGATCCGTATCGGCAACATCATCACCGTCGGCCAGGAGCGTGGCCAGGTGACCCAGATCACCACCCGCTACACGGTGGTGCGCGCCAATACCGGCATCGAAGCCATCATCCCCAACGAAGTGCTGGTCGGGTCGACGGTGCTTAACGAAACCTACACCGACCCCAAGGTGCGTATCGGGCTGCCGGTTCAGGTCGCTTACGGTACCGACCTCGAACGGGCAATGGCGGTGCTGGTGGAGGCGGCGCGTTCCCATGCCCGCGTTCTCGCCGAGCCGCCGCCGCGCGCCTTTGTGCTGGCGTTTGCGGATTCCGGCATCAATATGGAACTCGGCCTCTGGATCAGCGACCCGGAGGCTGGCACCGGCGATGTGCGTTCCGAAATCAATCTCGCGATCTGGCGCGCCTTCCAGGCCGCCGGTATCGAGATTCCCTTCCCGCAGCGGGAGGTAAGGGTGATTGGCGGTGCCGCTCCGTAGTGCTTGCGGTCAGGGGGCATGGGCCGATCTGTTCTGACGGGGGCCGGGCGTTGACGTTGGTCAAGAATCTGTCATGACATTGCAGGTAAAAAGCCCCCTGGCCATGGATTTCTGGAGCCTTCCCTTTGCAAAGTTTCTTTCGACGACAGGTGCTTCTTCTCAGTGCGTTGGCGGCCGGGGCGGCAGTGTGCTGCGGTAGCGCCATTGCTGCGGCACCCATCGCCGGGCTGGCGTCTCACCAGCGTCCCGAGGGTGCGCCGGTGGTGTCGAAGGCCAAGCATGAACTCGGCTGGTGGCTCGCCGCGCTTCATGGTGTCGATAAGCCGGTGCCCGCCAGTCTGGCCTGGCTGAAGGACCAGGGGGCCTGGTACACACCCTTCAATCATCCCGGCATGCCCGGGTCTTACGATCTGCGCGGTTGGCATCGTCCGGCTGCGTCTGCCCTGCCTGCGGTTCGGTCGAAGGACGCGGGTCGTTAGGGGGCAGGAGCCATGAAGACTTCGCCCCTGCTGTGGTTCGGTGTCGTCCTTGTGGCGGCCGCGCTGGCCGTGGGCGTTTGGCTGGGTTTGAGCGTTCAGGATGCCGCCCGCCAGGAAGCGGCCGCCGACTACCAGCGCGCCGTGTATAGCCCGCTGCACTTCAAGCCGGCGATTGACACCGCCACCGATGCCCAGTGCCTGGCCTGCCACCGGGAGGTGCTGGACGACACGCCGCGCGTGGCATCTCCCGCCGGTCTGCGCGCCGGGGAGGCCAAGGCCTGGTATCAGCAACTCAGCACCTATGCCGGTTCCCAGGAGAGCTTTCATCGCCGCCATCTGGTGACCGGGCTGGCCAAGGAGGTGATGGACCTGAAATGCAACTTCTGTCACCAGGGCCACGATCCCCGCGACGAGGCGCCGGGAACCTCGGCCACCGGGGCGCCCCAGACCGACAAGGGCTTCACCCTGCGCAAACAGGTGAATGTGGAAACCACCTGCCTGCGCTGCCACGGCGCCATGCCGCCCTTCGAGCGCATGGGGCTGCCGGGACCGTGGGAAGAGGTGCGCGGGAATTTCAAGGACAACTGCCTGTTCTGCCACCTCGCCCAGCGCACGGTGCGCCATCAGGTCAGTTACCTGAAGGCCGAGGCCATCGAGCAGGCGGCGCTGAAGGACGGTAACGTCTGCTACGGCTGCCATGGCGGCCGCGTCTGGTATCGCACCACCTATGCTTATCCGCGTCATCCCTGGCCGGGTATGCCCGCCGGGGTGCCGGAGTGGGCCAGGGAGCGGCCCGTGGCATCTGAAGCCCGTTACGCTGTGGCCAGGAAATGACGGAAATGCCCATGGACAAGAAGAACACACCGGCCTGGGTTGAGCAGGTGCTGAATCCCTCCCGCCGCAGTTTCCTCAAGACCGCTGCCGCCGGCAGCGCCCTCGCCGCGACTACCGGGCTGGTGGAACTGGCGAGCAAACAGAAGGACGCCGCGGCCCACGCCTACGAACCTTATTACAGCGACGACCAGTTGCAGACCGTGGTCACCTCCTGCGACCACAACTGCGGCTCGCGTCACATGCTGGTGGCGCACAAGAAGGGCGACGTGATCGTGCGACTGTCCTCCGACGACGGCCGCTATCAGGCCGGCGGCGCCTTCGGTAAGGACACGGTGGAAGAGCCGCAACTGCGTGCCTGCCTGCGCGGTCGCTCCTACCGCGCACGCCTGTATTCGCCGGAACGCCTGCTGTATCCGATGCTGCGGGTCGGGCCGCGCGGCGAAGGTAAGTTCAAGCGCGTGAGTTGGGACGAGGCGCTGGACTTCATCGCCCACAAGATGGTGGAACTGAAGCAGAAATACGGCCCGACGGCGATACTCGACCAGGCCTATGCTGGCACCTCCTACGGCGTGTTGCACAAGTCGGACCAGATCGAGGGCCTGCTGGCGCGCTTTCTTGGCATGTTCGGCTGCCGCACCAATTCCTGGTCGGTGCCCAGCTATCAGGGCACCACGTTCTCGTCGCGCACCACCTTTGGCACCATCGAGGACGGCAACGAGGACGACGCTTTCGCCCACAGCAAGCTCATCATCATGTGGGGCTGGAATCCCGCCTACACCTTCCATGGCGGCAATACCTTCTACTACATGCGCCTGGCGAAGCAGCAGGGCTGCAAGTTCGTGGTGATCGACCCGCAATACACGGACTCCGCCGCCGCCTACGACGCCTGGTGGATACCGATCAAGCCGAATACCGACGCCGCCATGATGGCGGGCATGGCCCATCACATCTTCACCAACAAGCTCCAGGATCAAAAGTTCATCGACAGGTTCTGCCAGGGCATGGATGCCGGCACCATGCCGGCCTGGGCGAAGAGCGAGGAGAGCTTCAAGGACTACATCCTCGGCATCTCCGACGCGACACCGAAAACGCCGGAATGGGCCGAGGCGATTTGCGGTGTGCCGGCGGCGGACATCCGCAAACTGGCGCAGATGTACGCCACCACCAAGCCGGCGGCCCTCAAGGCATCCTGGGCGCCGGGGCGCGCCAGCTATGGCGAGCAATACAACCGCATGGCGGCGGCGCTCCAGGCCATGACCGGCAACATCGGCATCCTCGGCGGCTGCGCCGAAGGTGTCGGCAAGGGCTGGCATCCGGAGAGCGTGGCCTATCCCTACGACCAGTACGCCAACATCTGGTATGCCTCGATCAAGTCCGATCGCTGGGCCCATTGCGTTCTCAACTACCCCCATGTGAAGCGCGAGGAGATCGGCTGCTGGCCGCGCAGCGACGACCTCGATGGCAAGATTCCTAACATCCGCGCCATCTGGTGGCACGGCTCCGACTGGTTCAATCAGCTCACCAACATCAACAAGGAAATCGAGGCGGTGAAGAAGCTCGATCTGCTGGTGTGTGCCGACTCCACCATCACGCCCTCGGGCCTCTGGGCCGACGTGCTGCTGCCCATCGCCACCCATTTCGAGCGCCATGACGTGGGCCTGCCCTGGTACAAGGGCCACTACTACATCCATCGTCCCAAGGTAATCGAACCCATGGGCGAGTCGAAGACCGACTTCCAGGTGTTCACCGAGTTGGCCTACCGCATCGAGCAGATCGACCCGACGGTCAAGGACTTCGGCAAGCGCTTCAATCCGAAGGCGGAGCGTTCCTACTTCGATAACCCGGATGCGGTGGACGAAGCCTATCTGGTGGATTGGTGGACCAAGAAGGTGCAGGCCCATCAGGGCGTCACCATGCCCTGGGACGAATTCAAGCAGCGCGGCGTGTACAAGTTCGTTCTCGACCAGCCTCTGGTGGCCTTCCGCAACCAGATCGAGAAAGGCATTCCTTTCCCGACGCCCTCGGGCAAGATCGAAATTTTCTCCAGCACCCTGGCCCAGGTCAAGGACTGGACCAAGACCCAGTACGGCTATCCGATTCCGGTGATTCCCAAGTGGGTCGAGCCCTTCGAGTCCCTCAACCATGCCAAGGCGAAGGAGTATCCCTTCCACATGGTGACGCCCCATCCGCGCTGGCGCACTCATTCCATCTTCCACAACATTCCCTGGCTGCGGGAGACCTACCAGCAGGAGATCACCCTCAACGCCGCAGATGCGAAGCGCCTCGGTGTCGCCACCGGCGATGTGGTGGAAATCTGGAACGAGCGCGGCATAGTGGTGGCGCCGGTGTATGTCACCGAGCGTTGCATGCCGGGTGTGGTGGTGCTCCACGAAGGGGCCTGGATGGACCGCGACAAAAATGGCGTCGATCGTGCCGGCAACCCCGACTTTCTCACCCTCGACGAACCCAGCCCCGCCGGCGCCTTTGCCTACAACACCATACTCGTGAATGTGAAGAAGACCGCACTCTCCCATCGCCCCGGTTGGGACGTGCAGGCGACGGCACGTTCCTATGTGTTCCGGCGCGATGCCTGAGAGCCAGCCATGGTGAAGAAACTCGACAAGCAGGAAGTCACCCAGGCCCTGGAGCGCAAGGTCGCCCAGACCTACCGGCCGGTGCAGCCGGCGGTGCAGCTTGGCTTCGTGCATCACAACGTCGATTGCATCGGCTGCCGCGCCTGCGAGATCGCCTGCAAGGACAAGAATGGCCTGCCGCCGGGGCCACGCTTCCGCCGTGTCATGTATATCGAGGGCGGCAGTTACCCGGAGGTGTTCGCCTACAAGGTGAACATGTCGTGCAACCACTGCGCCGAACCAGCCTGTCTGCCCACCTGTCCGACCGGGGCGATCTGGAAGCGGCAGTCCGATGGCATCGTCGATATCGACTCCACCCTCTGCATCGGCTGCCGCCGCTGCGAGGCCGCCTGTCCCTACGGTGCGCCCCAGTGGGACCCGCTGGAGAAGGTCATCAAGAAATGCAACCTGTGCGTCGACGAGATCGACGCCGGCCGCAAGCCCTACTGCGTCATGGCCTGCATGATGCGGGTGCTGGACGTGGGGCCGATCGACAAGATCTGGGCAGGGGCGTATGCGACGAAAGCCGTGGCACCTCATGAGAGCGTGGTGAAGCGAGTGAAGAACATGGCCAGCCCGGACCTGACCACCCCCTCTATTGCCTTCGTGCCTCATAGCAAGGGCAAGGTGGGGCCGTGAGTGGGCTGCCGCAAGAACTGGCCTCCGCGCTGGCGGAGGACGCCGAGACTCTCGCCTTCCTACAGGACAGGGAGTTGAGCGCGGAGATTCTGCTGGGCCTGCGTCAGATCGGCTTTCCCACCAATCTTGCTCTGTTGCCGGAGGGCGACGATGCCAGTCAGGCTCATGAGCTGATGGCGGCCGCCCTGGCGGCGATGCCCGCCGAGCCGGGTGCCGCGCTGATGGATGAACTCGCCGCCGACTTCGCCGCCATCTATCTCAATGGCAGCCTCGGGGCGTCGCCCAGCGAGTCGGTTTGGGTCTCCGACGATCACCTGATCTGCCAGGACGCCATGTTCGCGCTGCGCGATCTGTATGCGGCTCAGGGCCTCGCGGCGCCCGACTGGCGCAGCCGGCCCGACGACCATCTGGTATTTCAGCTCCAGTTCCTCGCCCATAGCCTGCGTCGTAGCGGAGACATGGAGGCCCTGGCGCAACTTGCCGGCTTCCTGGATGAACACCTGCTGCGCTGGCTGCCGGATTTCGCCCGCCGCGTGGCGAGTCGTTGCGATACCGCCTTCTATGCCGCCCTGGCCTTGCTTACTGCCGCCTGGGTCGATCAGTTGCGTGATCTGCTGGCACGGCTGCTGGACGAACCGCGCCCGAGCCTTGAACAGATTGAGGCGCGACTGCACTGTCAGCGGCCGTTGGCGGAGCTTGCCACGCCGGCCTTCGTGCCGGGAGTGGGGCCGACGATATAACAACATTTCCTGCCTCCTCCGGCGCCGGGACGGAGGAGGCAAGCAGGTTGCTCCCGGTAGTTTGCATAACAAGGAGAAACAATGAAATTGCATCGACTGTTGTTGGCGCTTCTCGCGGGCCTGGCTCTCGCGGGCAGTGCTTCGGCCCAGGAGGCCTTCGATATCAAGCAGGGTGACAGCATCGTCTCCGCCCTCAATTTCGGTCAGGGCGACCATGTGGTGATTGCTCTCCACGGTTTTCGCGGCAGCCGCGACTTCTTTGCCGATTACGGCCCGGACTTTGTCAAGGCCGGCCTGCGGGTGATTTCCATCAACTGGCCGGGTACCGCCGGCGCTGGCTTTGCGGAACTGACGACGGCGGTGAAGTACGCCAAGGAACAGGGCGCGAAGAAGGTTTCCCTGCTCGGCTTCAGCCGTGGCGCCGAGCTGGCGGCCAACTTTGCCCGCAATCAGGGCGACGGCGAATTCGATACCCTGGTGCTGTTCTCCACCGTGGATGACCAGGGCCTGGCGATGGCGAAGACGAAGAAGGTATTCGCCTTCAACAAGAGCGATTCGATTGCCCGCTGGGCGCCGGCCAGTGCCGAGAAGTCCGCCGAGCCGAAGAAGGTGTTCGCTCTCGGCGGCGGCGGTCATCCGATCAAGACTCTGGTGGAAGAAAAGGCTGACCTGATGCAGGAGGTGATCGCGGAAATCAAGAAGTAGGCTTTCCGCTAGCCAGAAAAGCAAAAAGCCCGCAATTGCGGGCTTTTTGTTGCGGGAAGCGGGAGCTTATTTCAGCTTCACTTCCTTGTAGGCCACGTGCTTGCGGGCCTTGGGGTCGTACTTCATGAACTCAAGCTTTTCCGGAGTGGTGCGCTTGTTCTTTGAAGTGGTGTAGAAGTGGCCGGTACCCGCGGTGGATTCCAGCTTGATTTTTTCACGTCCGCCTTTGGCCATGGTATTTCTCCGTCGCGGGGGTTAATTAGATTTCGCCGCGTTCGCGCAATTCAGCGAGAACGACGTCGATGCCCTTCTTGTCGATGGTCCGGAGACCGGCATTGGAGACGCGCAAACGCACCCAGCGGTTTTCGGATTCAACGAAGAAGCGGCGGTTTTGCAGGTTAGGCAGATAGCGGCGCTTGGTCTTATTGTTGGCGTGGGAAACGTTGTTCCCAACCATCGGGGCCTTGCCCGTCACTTGGCAGACGCGGGACATGGTGTGCTCCAGTTAGTCGAATTCAGCAAAGCGCGCGATGTTAGCAGATAGTTACGGGTTTCTGCAAGGGTTTCGACGCACTATTTATGTGTGCAGCGCCATGGCCCGCTGTTTCAGGTTGCGGTCGAGGAAGGCTTTACCCTCGTCCTTGAAGGCGTGGAAGTGAATGCCGATGCGGAAACGGCCATGCTGGGACGAGTGCACGGTGTACATGATGCGGGCGTCGATCTCGATCACCTTCTGCCGCTGGCCCGGGTGCATGGGCGGGATCGCCAGCAGCAGGGTGACCGGATTGTGGGTGAAGATATTGTGGTCGGTGAGGATCGAGGCGCCTTCAACGGATATTTCCGCCGTTTCGCCGTGAAAGGAGGGGCGCTCATCGGATTCGTTGAAAACGATGGCGACTTTCCAGTGCATCGGGTGGCGTGGGTGGGTGCGTTTGTCTTGCTGAGTTTGTTGATCCATAACGGATTGCTTAGCCTTGTGGGCCTACCAGGCGGTGTATCGGTGGCCGAGTATAACCTTGGCACTAGACGATCGACGTAGCGGCAGCTCTTGCTGCAAGCTTCAGTGACGGTCTATATGGGTTTGCAGCCAGAATTCGAGCAAGGCCAGGTGCCAGAGCTTGGAACCCTTGATGGCGGTGAAGTAGCGGTCCGGTTCGGCCAAAAGTTTGTCTACATATGAGCGGCGATAGAGGCCCCGGCGGCGGCAGGCGTTGGAATTGAGCAGTTCCCGCACCCATTCGAGGAAGGAGCCGGAGAGGAACTTGAGGGCCGGCATGGGGAAATAGCCCTTGGGCCGGTCGATGACTTCGGCGGGGATCAGTTGCCGAGCGATGGTCTTGAGGAGGCCTTTGCCGCCGTGGGCGAGCTTGAGATGCGGCGGCACCTGCATGGCGAGTTCGATCAGTTCGTGGTCGAGGAAGGGCACACGGGCTTCGAGGCCCCAGGCCATGGTCATGTTGTCTACGCGCTTGACCGGGTCGTCCACTATTAGTGTGGTGGCGTCGAAGCGCAGTATCTGGTCGATGAAGCTGTCGGCGCCGGGTTTGGCGAGTTCGTGGGCGACCAGGGCGGAAGTGACGTCGTCGCTGAGGAAGGCGGGCTCCAGCATCTGCGCGAACTCGCTGTGGGGGCGGTCGAAGTAGTGCTTGCGGAAGCGTTCCAGGGGTGTGCCGGCCTCGGCGTCCATCAGCGGATACCAGAAGTAGCCGCCGAAGACTTCGTCGGCGCCCTGGCCGGAGAGCACGGCTTTCATTTCCTTCGCCACCTGTTCGCCGAGCAAATAGAAGGAGGTGACGTCCTGGCTCACCATGGGCTCGGACATGTTGGCGACGGCCTCGGGAATGCGCGCCAGCACCTGGGCGTTGGTCATCAGGTGGCGGCGGTGGCGGGTGCCGAAGTGGCGGGCGATGATGTCGGAGTAGAAGAATTCGTTGCCGGCTTCGCGGGCGTCGTCTTCGAAGCCGATGGTGAAGGTGTCGAGGCTGGCGCCGAGTTGGGCCAGGATGCCGACTAATAGACTGGAATCGAGGCCACCCGAAAGCAGCACACCCACGGGTACGTCGGCGACCCGGTGCTGGCGCTCCACGGCGGTAAACAGTTGCTGCCGTATCCGTGCCACCCATTCCTCTTCCGGCACGGTTTCCGTCGGACGGCGGGCATCCAGCGTCCAATAGGGTTCGCAGGTAGTGGCACCATCGCGGGAGATGCGCATCCAATGGGCAGGCGGCAGCTTCTTGATGCCGCGCAGGATGGTGTCCGGGGCAGGCACCACGGTGTGCAGGCTGAAGTGGTGGTGCAGGGCGGCCGGGTCGAGGGCGGTATCAACGCCGCCGCCGGCCAGCAGGGCCTGGGTGTTGGAGGCGAAGCGGAGGCGCTGGTTGTCGCGGCTCAGGTAGAGCGGTTTGATGCCGGTGCGGTCCCGCGCCAGGAACAACTCGTGGCGGTGCAGATCCCAGAGGGCGAAGGCGAACATGCCGTTGAGGCGCGCCACACCAGCCGGCCCCCAGGCGTGGTAGGCCTTGAGGATGACCTCGGTGTCGCCCTGGGAGAAGAAGTGATAGCCGAGGCCGATCAGTTCCTCCCGCAGCTCCGGGTAGTTGTAGATGGTGCCGTTGAACACCAGCACCAGGCCTAGCTCCGGGTCGTGGAGCGGCTGGTCAGAGGCCTCCGAGAGGTCGATGATGGACAGGCGCCGGTGGCCGAAGGCCAGAGGACCGTCGCCAAAGTTGCCGCCGTGATCGGGGCCGCGCCGTTCCATGGCGGCCATCATGCGCGCCAGGGCGGTGAGGTCGGGGGAGGATTGGTCGAAACGCAGTTCGCCGCAAATGCCGCACATTAGAGCAATCCTCTTTCAGCGAAGGAGAGTGGTTGAGCATTCCCGGCGACGATGAAGTGATCGAGCACCTTCACGTCCACCAGGGCCAGGGCGTCCTTGAGGCCACGCGTCAGCAGTTCGTCGGCGTGGGAGGGTTCGGCAACGCCGCTGGGATGGTTGTGGGCCAGGATGGCGGCGCCGGCATTATGGTGCAGGGCGCGCTTGACGACTTCTCGCGGGAAAACGCTGGTCTGGGTCAGGGTGCCTTGAAACAGTTCTTCGTAGTCGATTAGACGGTGGCGCGCGTCAAGCCAGAGCACAGCGAATACTTCGCGGCTGAGGTGGGCCATTTTCAGCCGCAGCCAGTCCTTCACCGCCTGGGGTGAGGCGAGCAGGTCGCCGGCATCCATGTCTTCCCGCAGGGCGCGGCGGGCGAGTTCGAGGGTGGCCAGCAACTGCGCCGCCTTGGCGGGGCCAAGGCCGGGGAGGGTGGCGAGTTCCTTGGGCGTGGCGCGGGCTAGGCGTCCGAGGCTGCCGTTGTATCGTTCGAGAAGTTCGCGGGCGAGTTCCACGGCGCTCTTGCCCTTGATGCCGACGCGCAGGAAGATTGCCAGCAATTCGGCGGGGGAAAGGGCTTCGGCACCGAGCTTGAGCAGGCGTTCCCGGGGGCGCTCGTCCTCGGGCCAGTCACAGATTGCCATGGGGTAGAATCCAAAGTCGTTTTTTGGATTCTAACCGTCATGGCCACACTCGCAAAAAAGCACATCGTACTTGGCGTCACCGGTGGCGTGGCGGCCTATAAGTCGGCGGAACTCACGCGTCTGCTGGTGAAGGCCGGGGCGACGGTGGATGTGGCCATGACCCGCGCCGCGGAACAGTTCGTCGGCGCCACCACCTTCCAGGCCCTGTCCGGGCGCCCGGTGTGGGACGATCTGTGGGACAGCCGAGAACGCGGCATGTCCCATATCGACCTGACGCGCAGTGCTGATGCTTTACTGATTGCGCCTGCCACGGCTAATTTCATCGCCAAGCTGGCCCACGGCTTTGCCGACGATCTCTTATCCACCTTGTGTCTGGCGCGGGATTGCCCCTTGCTGGTGGCGCCGGCCATGAACAAGCAGATGTGGGACAAGCCGGCCACCCAGCGCAACGTGGCGCAACTGCGGGCCGATGGCGTGATTATTCTCGGCCCCGCTGCGGGCGAGCAGGCCTGTGGCGAAGTGGGCGAGGGCCGTATGCTGGAAGCCGCTGAATTGGCCGACGCGCTGGAAGCTTTCTTTCAGCCCAAGCTACTGGCGGGCAAGCGGGTGCTGCTCACCGCTGGCCCCACCTTCGAGGCCCTTGATCCGGTGCGGGGCCTGACCAACACCAGTTCCGGCAAGATGGGCTTCGCCCTGGCGCGGGCCTGCGCCGAGGCGGGAGCGGTGGTTTCCCTCGTGGCCGGGCCGGTTTCGCTGCCGACGCCGGGAGGCGTGACGCGCCGCGATGTGCAGAGTGCGGCCCAGATGCGCGAGGCGGTGCTGGCAGCTTTGCCGGGGCAAGACATATTTGTCGCTGTGGCTGCCGTGGCCGATTACCGCCCGGCGGCGAGCCAGCAACACAAGATCAAGAAGGGCGCCGTCAGTCTGAGCCTGGAACTGGTGGCGAACCCGGATATTCTCGCCGAGGTGGCGGCGTGGCCTGATGCACCGTTCTGCGTCGGCTTCGCCGCCGAGAGCCAGAAGCTCGACGAATATGCCGAAGGCAAGCGTCAGGCGAAGAAGCTGCCCCTGGTAGTGGGCAACTTGGTGCAGGACGGCCTCGGCGCCGACACTAATCAAGTGGTGCTATTCGATGCTGCCGGACGCCATCCCCTGCCGGTGGCTGGCAAGCTGGACGTGGCGCGGGCCATCGTCGCCCACATGGCGCAATTGCTGGAAAGGACGTGAAATGAAAATTGACGTGCGTATTCTCGACGAGCGGCTCCGCGACCATCCGCCCCATTATTCGACGCCAGGGTCTGCCGGCCTTGACCTGCGCGCCTGTCTCGACGTGCCGGTCAAGCTCTTGCCAGGCCAGACGCAACTCATTGCTACCGGCATGGCGATCCACATTGCCGATCCGGGTTACGCCGCGATGATCCTGCCGCGTTCGGGGCTGGGCCACAAGCACGGCATCGTGCTCGGCAATCTTGTTGGCTTGATCGACTCTGACTACCAGGGCGAGATATTCGTCTCCACCTGGAACCGGGGCCATGAACCCTTTACCCTTAATCCCCTCGACCGCCTGGCGCAACTGGTGATCGTGCCCGTGGTCCAGGTGGCCTTCAACATCGTTAACAGCTTCGAGGAAAGCCTGCGCGGCGAGGGCGGCTTCGGCAGTACCGGGCGCTGATTGCCTGGCGGTGGGTAAAGTTCTGTAAAACCCCGTTCCCGCGTGTAAGGAAAGCCTTTCCCACCATCGCCGGCTTGGTATTCTTGGCCGGTTTTAGGCTCAGGCAAGGAAGGGCGCTATGCCGCGCGTACTGCTGGTGGATGACGATGTGGAGCTTGCATCCATGCTCAAGGAATACCTGGAGTTGGAGGGTTTCGAGGCGACCATGGTGCACGATGGCGCTAGCGGCGTCACGGAGGCTCTGAGCGGTCGCCACGATCTGGCGATTCTCGATGTGATGATGCCGCGCCTCAATGGCGTTGAGGCCCTGCGCCAGATTCGCATGGGCAGCCGTATGCCGGTGCTGATGCTGACCGCCAAGGGTGATGACGTGGATCGGGTGCTGGGGCTTGAACTGGGCGCCGACGACTATGTGCACAAGCCCTGCACCCCGCGCGAACTGGTGGCGCGGGTGCGCGCCATTTTGCGCCGTACTGGCGAAGCGGCAGCCAACGCGACAACCCTGCCCCCCTCCGCCGTTACCGCCGGCCCCTTGAGTTTGTGGCCGGAAAAACGCGTGGCGGTATGGCGCGACCAGCCGCTGGAACTCACCAGCACCGAATTCAATCTGCTTGATGTCCTGGCGCGTAATGTCGGTCGCGTCGTCTCCAAGGCGGAGCTTTCCGAACAGGCCCTCGGGCGCCCCCTGGCGCGCTTTGACCGCAGCATCGACGTGCATTTGTCCAGCATCCGCCAGAAGCTTGGCCCCTTGCCGGATGGACGTTCCTATATCCAGACCGTGCGTGGCCAGGGTTACCAACTGGTGCGCGAATAGGCTCATGGGCCGCCTGTTCTGGAAAATCTTCATCGCCTGCTGGCTGGCCCTGCTGTTGACGGCGGGCGGCGGCGCGCTCAGCGCCTGGTTCTTCCATCAGGCGCGGGGGCAGCAGGAGCGTGGCGTGGAGGGCGGCCCCTTGGCGCGTTCCCAGGTCGATGCCGCGATCGCGGTGTTCAAGCACGGTGGCGTCGGGGCGTTGCGCGATTGGATGGGGGACGTTGGCGCGGGATCACGCCGCGCCGTTCGCGTCGTCGATACCCAGGGACGTGAAGTTCTCGGCGGCGAAGTGTCATCAACGGCGGTGGAGCAGGCGCGAGTCCTGGTCCAGCAAGCCGATCGGGGGGCGGCTTCGCGTTTGTACACCTCGCCGGAGGGCGCGACGTATCTGTTTTTTGCCGTTCCGGGCGGGCCGGGTGGCGCTCCACCAGCGGAATTCTCACCCCCCGGTCTGCCGCCGGAAGGCGGCGGACCGTCACCACTGCCGCCTCTGGCCCTGGGCTTGCTCCTCAGTCTGGGGCTGAGTTCGTTGCTGGCCTGGTATCTGACGCGGCCGGTCAAGCACCTGAAGGCGGCGTTCTCGGCCTTTGCCGCCGGCAAGCTGGAGACACGGGTCGGTTCCCTGATGGGGCGGCGTGATGAAATCGCCGACCTGGGGCAGGATTTCGATCGCATGGCCCAGCGCCTGCAAGGGGCCATGGCCGCCCAGCAAAGGCTGCTGCACGACGTCTCCCACGAGCTGCGTTCGCCCCTGGCGCGGCTGCATGTGGCAATTGGTCTGGCGCGCAAGGGGCCGGAGAAGATCGACCTGACGCTGGAACGCATCGAGCGGGAGTCGGCGCGTTTGGATCAGTTGCTGGGCGAGGTGTTGACCCTCTCGCGTCTGGAGTCCGGGGTGACCGGTGAGACGTTTTCACACTTTGACGTGGCCGACGTTGCCGCTGATGTGGTGGGCGATGCCGACTTCGAGGCCCAGGCCATGGGCCGCCGCGTGACCCTGGCGGCTCCGGACGGCATCGTGCTGCGGGGCATTCCGTCGATGTTGCATCGGGCCTTGGAAAACCTGGTGCGTAACGGCATCAAGTACGCCGATCCTGGCACGGTGGTGGAAGTGAAGATTGATGCGGTGGCGGATCGTTGCCGCATCAGCGTATGTGATCGCGGTCCCGGCGTTCCGGCGGAAGAGCTGGAGGTGATATTCACGCCCTTCTATCGCGGCGAGAATGGTCAGGGCGAGAAAGGTTTCGGCCTGGGACTCGCCATTGCCCGGCGCGCTGTATTGATGCAGGGGGGCAGCCTCCGGGCCTGTAACCGGGAAGGTGGTGGACTTTGCGTCGAGGTACTGCTGCTGCTCGCGTCTCCGTAGTCGGGACGAAAAAAAGCCCCTGCCGGAGCAGGGGCTGTGCTGGGACGCAAAGGCCTCAGGAGGACATTTCGGTGAGGATGTTCTTCAGCCAACTGTCGGCGTAGATTGATTCCATCTTGGCGTTGGAGAAGTCGATCGGCGAAACGCCACCGGAACCGGGAACGGCGATGATCTTGCCTTCCTTCACCGCATAGACGCCGGCAACGCTGATGGCTTCTTCAGCGGTGACGGAGCTGTAGCAGACGTTGATGCCGGAGAGTTCGGTGGTTTCCTTGCCGTTCATCAGCGCCACGACGTTCATGGCGCAAACCTTGGCCTCGGAGTTGGCCGAGTAGCCGGACTTCGGCATGGCGCCGGCGATGCAGGCATCACCGATGACATGGATGTCCTTGTGCTTGGCCGACTCGAAGGTGGTGGCATTGACCGGGCACCAGTTCTTGTCGTCGCCCACCAGGCCGGCCTTGACGGCGATGGCGCTGGCGCGCTGGGGCGGGATGACGTTGATGACGTCTCCCTTGACCTCGTCGATACCCTCGATCAGCACCGCCTTGCCCTTGACGTCTACCGCCGTGACCTTCTTCGCGCCGCGATATTCCAGGATGCCCTTGTAGTGGGTCTCCCAGGCCTTCTTGAAGAGGGGGCCCTTGGACGTAACGTCGGGGTTGGAGTCGAGCACGATCAGCTTGGACTTCGGCTTGTGGTTCTTCAGGTACCAGGCGATTAGGCTCGAACGCTCGTACGGGCCGGGCGGGCAGCGGTAGGGCGTGAGGGGTACCGTCAGCACCACGGTGCCGCCGTCCTTCATCTCTTCGAGCTGCTTGCGCAGGAGCAGGGTCTGCTCGCCGGCCTTCCAGGCATGAGGCATCACCAGCGGCGTGGTGGCGGCATCGTAGCCTTCGATTTCCTCGGTGCGGAAGTCGATGCCTGGGGAGACGATCAGGCGGTCATAGGCCAGGGTGCCGCCCTTGGTGGCGACGGTCTTGGCAGCCGGGTCGATGGCAGTGACTTCGTCGTACACCATCTTGATGTTGTGGTTGGACGCCAGCTTGTCGTAGTTGAAGGTCAGGGTGCTGAGATCCTTCATGATGCCGCCGATGACCAGATTGCTGAACGGGCAGGAAACGAAGGTCTTGTTGCGCTCGATCATGACGACTTCGATGGTGGGGTCGAGCATGCGTACATATTTGGCGGCAATGGTGCCACCGTAGCCGCCGCCGATGACGACGACGCGACGACCGGTCTTGGGCATGATTTCCGCAGCGCGGGAGATCATGGGCAGGCCTGCAGCGCCGGCGCCGGCACCGATCAGTTTGAGGAAACTTCTGCGATCCAGAGTCATGTTTATATCCTCCCTTTGTTATTTAACGCTGGCGTAGAAGTGATTGATGGCGTCAAGTTCGTCCTTGGACAGGGGCTTGACCTTTTCTTCCATCTTCTCCACCATTTTCCGCTTGCCGGAGGTGTAGTCGTCCATCTGGATCTGGAGATACTTGACCCACTGACCGGCAACCAGGGAGGCGCCATCTTCACCTTCCTTACCGTTTTCGAGGTGGCAGCGCTTGCAGTGCTTGCTGGCGAGTTCCTTGCCCTTGGCGACCTTCTTGGCATCCAGGGTTTGCGTCGCGTAGTGGGGCTTCTGCTTGGTGAAGAAGTCGCCCATGGCGTCGAAGTCGGCGTCGGTGTAACCCTTGGCCAGGCGACCCATTACGGTGCTGGGGCGCTCGCCGCTCTTGAATTTCTTCATCGACTCGACAATCACTTCCTTCGACTGTCCGGCCAGGCTCGGCATGCTCAAGCCGGCGCTGGCGCCGTGGGTGCCATGGCAACCGGCACAGGCGTTGGACAACATCGCCCCAGACGGCGGCGCCGCGTGAACCGCAGCGGATACCGCCAGGGCGCCAACGGTCAGGGCCCAGTTTTTAAGTTTTCTCGTCATACTCATCTCCTCCTGTGAAAGTACTCCCGGGTGTGCTGCTTACTGCTTTGCTGCGTTGAAATCGGCCTTGGCGTTATCGAGCCCGAAGGTGTAACCCAAGGAAACGTGATGGAAGCGGGCGTTCGAGAAGTCCTCGTGGATGGCGAAGCCCATGTTGTAGAGCTTGCCTTCGGCGATGGTGTGGTCGCCCTTGCCCTTGGCCGCCAGTTCGCGCTCGAAGGTAACAACCCACTTGTTTCCAGTCTTCTTGCCCTCGGCCTTCACCAGACTCTTGCCGCCTTCCATGTAGCGGGCGTCGAGGACATAGCCGTCGACGGCCTTCTTGTCGCCGCTGCGATACTGCATCAGGTCCATGAACTTGCCATCCTTGAGGGCAGACTCGATGTCAGCGTCGGACTTGAGTTTGTCCCAGCCGCCACGGGGCTTAGCCTTCATTTCCAGACCGCTGCGGGATTCCTTGATGTACTTGGTGACGCCGTCGGACCAGCCCAGGGCCTTGGCCTTGGCGTGACCCTTGGCAGCATCAGCGGCATCGGGCATGGAGCGCAAGTCCATGTGGCAGGTGGACCAGCAGCCGTTGAGGTTGGCGCCTTCGACCTTGTTGTCGTCGAACATCATCGTCAGCTTCATTTCGTTCTTGGCGTCGGCCTTCTTATCGCCACCGGGTTTCGGCGCATCCCACTCGAAGCGGAAATAGATCTTCTTGCCGTCACTGGCAGCCTGCACAGACACCGGGACGGAACCGGCCTTACCCTTGGGTGGATTGGCTTCCAGGGGCGCCTTGGCATTGCCTACGGGCTTGCCGGCGGCCATCTTGGCGCCAATGTCCACGGCATCTTCGTCGTGGCACTTGGTGCAGGGGCGGTTCTTGTCGAGAATCTGGTTCGCAGCGGAGTGGTCGGCCTTGGTCAGCACCCATTCCAGGCCCGCCGGGCCGGGGAAGAATACCGGCACCTTCTTCGCCGGCACCTTGCTCCAATCGGGGGCCGCCAGGGTGGTTCCGGCAGCGATGACACCCATCACGGCAATTGCAATTTTCTTCATGAGAAACTCCTCCAGTAATCTCAGGGGCGCTCGGTCAGGAGCGAAAGTTAAGTCTAGCTGTTCTGATTGGTGACGCGGATCAACCTTCGTCGTCGTCCGCACCCTTGGGCTTGGTGTGGGCGATACCCTTGTGGCAATCAATACACGTCTTTTTATCTTCCAGCGCTTCCTCGTGCTTGACGATGGAGCGCTTCTTTTGTTTGGACTGATCCATAGTATCGAAATTATGACAGTTGCGACACTCCTTTGAATCGGCTTCCTTCATGCGCTTCCATTCGCGCTGTGCCATTTCCAGGCGTTTGGCCTCAAATTTCTCCGGGGTGTCCACCGTACCCATGATGTGACCATAGACGTCGCGGGCCGCCACGGCCTTGCGTGTCAGCTTGCGGGCGTAGTCGAAGGGGTGCTTGCTGCTGGCGACGTGGCAGTCGGAGCAGGAGAGGGTGGTGCCGGAGCGATTGGAGAAATGAACTGTTTTCTTGAATTCCTCGTAAGGAATTGTCATTTCGTGGCAGGAAATACAAAACTCGGTGCGATTTGTCCATTCCACCCCGGTGTTGAGACCCCCCCAGATAACGATGCCGAAAGTAATACCAACGACTAACAGGGTTCCCATGGAACAGTTGGGGCGGCTGCGGAAGACCTTGAACAGGCCTTTCTTCTCATCAATGTTATCGCTCATCGGGGTGAGTTCCTCTGCATTGTGGGGTTAAGCGTGACGAATCCGGTGGATGAGCCACAGGTAAGGAAGGGAATCGCGAGGGAGATGGTCAAGGCCGCAGGTCGGCCAGGAAATGCCTGTAAAAACAAGGCGCCACGACATGGGGACGGGCGCAGGAATCCCTGCGGAAAATACAAAACTACCTCCTCCTCGGGGTATTTTCCCCGGTTATTTATAAGGTCTTACCGGCTGATTATTGCAGAATCGTCGATAAAGGATAAATTCCAATTTACTAATTTGGCAATCAGTTCGTGTAATTTAATCAAGTCCTAATATTCCGGTTGTTCGGTCCACATCTCGCGATCGAAGCGGATGACCCGGTTGCGACCATCTTCCTTGGCTCGATAGAGGGCGATATCGGCGAACTTGACCACCTGCCAGAATGTCTCCGCGTCGCCCGGGAAGTCGGCGACACCGATGGAAATGGTCTTTTGCAGCGTAACCGCCCCGACCGGAACCTTGAGTTTCTCCACCGAGATACGGATGTTCTCGGCGATTCGCATCGAGTGTTCGAGTTGGGTGTCCTGGAGAATGATGAGGAATTCCTCGCCGCCATAGCGGATCACCATGTCCGAGGCCCTTACGGCCTGACGCAGGACCTTGGCCAGGGCCCGCAGCACGGCGTCCCCAGCATCGTGGCCGTGGGTGTCATTGACCATCTTGAAATAGTCGAGGTCGAGCATGAGGATGCCGAGGTGAATCTTTTGCCGCCGCGCGTTCGCCGTCAGGGTCTCGATGTACTCCTCAAGGAAGCGGCGGTTGTTGAGTCCCGTCATCGGGTCGCGCAGGTTGGATTCGCGCAGGGTTTCCATCAGACGCTTGGCTTCCAGCACCGGCGAGGTTTCGCGCAGGAACACGCTGATGTAAGGCAGCATGCGATGAACTTCGGCCGCGTTATCGGGCTTGATTACCAGTTGCACGACGCTGCCGACGGTGCCCGACTGGATAATCGGGATGCAGATGTGTTGGCGGTCAAGGCTGTCTTCCGGCGGACGGAAGGCGTTGCAGATGCCGGGAGCGGCAATCGAATCCACCACGTGGCCGGTGCGGCGGGCACGACAGGCCTCGTTGCGAACCAGGATTTCCTGGTCACACCAGCGGCAATCGCCTTCGTAGTGGCCATCGACAAAAATTGGTTTCAATTGATGCTTGCCGGCATTCACCTCGTAGATCGAGAATTCGGACAGCCGGAATTCATCCTGCATGGTGTTGACCAGGCGCTGGTAAATCTCGGTCTTGGTCTCATCCTCCTCAATCGCCTGTTTGAAGAGGGCGGCCTTGGCCAGGCTATCCACCATGTCGGCGGTGGCGCTGAGGAGGTTTTCCCCCGGCATCGGGGTGCGGTTGGTCAGTTCGGCTACCCGACCGCCGATGCGGTTGAGGCCTTCTTCCAGGAAGCGCAAGAGCCGGTTCATCTGGCTGGAAATGTGGCCGATCTCATCGGAGGTTTTTTGCTCCAGCGTGACGGCGAAGTTGCCCTCGATGGCTTTTTGCACAGCGTCTTCCACGTCCTGGGCGGCGGCGGCGACAGGCCCCATGAGGCGGCGTAGCAACAGCAGAGTGACAATGCCAAACGCTACGGTAGCGGCCAGTATCAGGCTCACCATGATCAGGGCCTTCTGCTTCAGGTGGTCGATGGAGAGGGTCATGGTGACGGCGCCGAGTACCGCACCTTCATTCACCTGATGGCACTGAAGGCAGTTGGGGGAGCCGCGGGAGGTGGCGGCGAAGGGAATGGTGCCGCGGAAAATGGTGTCGCCGCTGTTTTCCGTCAGCACATATTCGGCTTGGCCCGTGCGTAGCACTTTGTGTTCGATCTCGTCGGGCTGGGATTCTTCCGCCAGGCCCTTGCCGAACTGCTTTTCCACCAGTTCGGAACGAATGACTTTGGCCGACTTGAGGCCTTCCACTTCCATCAGGCGCTTGAGGAAGCCTTCCCGCTTCGAGATCACGCCATTAATCATGGCCTCGGTGAGATGCACCCGCACCACTTCAGCCGTAGTGCGCACATGCTCGGTTGCGGACGTGATGGAAAAGGCGCGGAAGGAATACAGACTGATGGCAACCAGAACAACAATCAGTCCCGCCACCATGAATGTAAAAAATAACGTTGTTTTTGTACTGAGTTTCATATGAACCCTATTATTCACAGTTACTTGACGAAATTTTTCGTTCGTCGCCCCGCAGGCGGATCAAGAATCCCCTGCACCATCCCGTGTAATATCATGACAGCTTTTACGGGCATTTGCTCGATATTTTGGCCAGAGTCTGCCACGGTAGCTTACAAAAAATTGTTATTAATCAATGTCATCTGACCTGGAAGAAACGGCATCACCTGCTCCGGAATTTGGCAAGGGGCTGCGCGAAGATCAGTTGCATCATGATCCGCTGCTCGACTGTCTGGTCGAACTGACGCGGATCCATGGTCGTCCGAGTACCCATGCCGCCCTGACCGCCGGCTTGCCATTGCCGTCCTCCGGACTGACGCCTTCTTTGTTTGCCCGCGCCGCATCCCGGGCGGGTTTTTCCAGCAAAGTTGTACGGCGCAACCTGGATAAGGTTGATAACGCCCTGTTGCCGGTCATTCTGCTATTGAACGGTAACGAGGCCTGCATTCTTCTTGAGTGGACAGCCGGGCGCGCCGAGGCAAAAGTGCTTTTCCCCGACGCGGGGCAGGGTTCGGTCAGCCTTTCCCGTGCCGAACTGGAGTCGCGCTATACCGGTATTGCCCTCTTTGCCCGGCCCCACTTCCGTTTCGACCAACGCACTCCCCAGGTGGCGCAAGTTCATCAGCGCCACTGGTTCTGGGGCGCGCTGCTGGAGCAACTCCCGGTCTATCGCGACATTCTTGTTGCCGCGGCTCTGATTAACGTCTTCGCCCTCGCCATGCCGGTGTTCAGCATGAACGTGTATGACCGGGTGGTGCCGAACTTTGCGGTCGAGACCCTGTGGATGCTGGCGGCAGGTTTGCTGCTGGTGCTCGGTACCGACTATGTGATGCGCCTGCTGCGCGGTCACTTTGTCGATATGGCCAGCGCCCGCATCGACCTCCAGCTTTCTGCCCTCATCATGGGGCGGGTGCTTGGTATGCGTCTGTCCTCGCGGCCCTTGTCCGTCGGCTCCTTTGCGGCCAATCTGCGCTCCTTCGAGACGGTGCGTGACTTCATCGCCTCGGCGACGGTGACGGCCCTGGTGGATCTGCCTTTCGCCATTCTGTTTCTGCTGGTGATCCTGTGGATTTCCTGGCCCATGGTGTTCCTGCCCATCCTCGGCATCATTGCGGTGGTGATCTACAGCTACGTCGTCCAGCACAAGATGCGTGAGCTTTCAGAAACCACCTTCCGCGCCGCTGCCCTGCGCAACGCCACCTTGATCGAAAGCCTGACCGCCCTGGAAACCATCAAGGCCCACGGCGCCGAGGGCCTGATGCAGGCCAAGTGGGAGAAGACTGCAGCTTTCCTGGCTCGGGTGAGCGCCCAGTTGCGGCTGCTTTCCTCGTCGGCGACCAATGGCGCCGCCACCATTCAGCAACTGGTGAATGTGTTGCTGGTGATTGCCGGCGTGTACCTGATTCATGAGCGCTGGCTCACCATGGGCGGCCTGATCGCCTGCACCATGCTGGCGGGCCGGGCCATGGCGCCCCTCGGTCAGATCGTCGCCTTGCTGATGCAGTTCGAGAATGCCAAGACTGCTTTGGCGTCCCTGGAAAACATTATGACCACGCCGGGCGAGCGCGCCGAGGAAAGTTCATTCATCCATCGTCCCGAAATTCGCGGTGAAATCGAGTTCCGCGACGTGCGTTTTGCCTACCCCGGCCACAAGCAGGAGGCGCTCAAGGGAGTCTCGTTCCGCGTTGCGCCGGGTGAGAAAGTGGTGGTGATTGGTCGCGTTGGCTCCGGCAAGACCACGCTGCAAAAGCTGATGCTTGGGCTGTATGCGCCGACCGAGGGTTCGGTGTTTCTCGATGGCGTCGATGTGCGCCAGCTCGACCCTGCCGACCTGCGCCGCAATGTGGGCTATGTCGCCCAGGATACGATGCTGTTTTTCGGCAGCATGCGTGACAACATCGCCATCGGCGCCCCCTATGCGGATGACCGCACCGTCGTGGCGGCTGCCGAGCTCGGCGGGCTGACCGAGTTCATCAATCGTCATTCGGAAGGCTTCGATATGGTGATCGGCGAGCGCGGTGAATCCCTTTCCGGCGGCCAGCGCCAAGGCGTTGCGATTGCCCGCGCCATGCTGCTGGATCCCCCGGTGCTGCTCATGGACGAGCCGACGAGTTCCATGGACTTCACTTCGGAAGCCCAGTTCAAGGACCGTCTGCGCAGCACAACCGAACACAAGACCCTTATTATCGTCACCCACCGCACCAGTCTGATGGATTTGGCGGATCGCCTGATCGTCCTCGATGATGGCAAGGTGGTGGCCGATGGGCCCAAGGCGACGGTTATCGAGGCGCTGCAGTCCGGCCGTGTCGGGAGGGCCGCATGAAGATTCGGGTGGATTGGCCGCGCCTGAAGGAACGCCTGATTGCAGCGGCGAAGCGGGTGCACGGCTGGCTTGAAATCGTTCGCGTCAAGGCGCAACCTCAGGTCGACAAGTGGCTGGAGGAGTGGAAGGACGACCCCGAACGCCCCGAGAAGGATTTTGTGCAGGATGCCGATTTTGTCATCCTCCACCAGGAGCCCTTGCGGGCGCGGGTGCTGCTGAAATCCGTGATGATCGTTCTGGCCCTCTTCATCATGTGGTCGGCTGTTGCCGAGATTGACGAGGTGACGCGGGGCGAAGGTCGGGTGATTCCCTCGCGTCAGTTGCAGGTGCTACAGAGTCTCGATGGCGGCATTGTTTCCGAGATCAATGTCACCGAAGGTCAGGTGGTGGATGCTGGGCAAGTGTTGCTGCGGGTCGATCCGACCCGGTTTGAATCGTCGGTGCGTGAAAATCGCGCCCAGTATCTGGCCCTCACCACCAAGATGGCGCGCTTGCGCGCACTGGCTGAGGGGGTGGCTTTCATTCCTCCTCCCGATGTCTTGAAAGAGGATCCCAAGACGGTCGAAGAAGAGAGTCGGCTGTACGAGAATGCGAAGTTGAATCTTGAGGCACAGGTTTCCATTGCCCGGCAACAACTGGTTCAACGCCAGCAGGAACTGACGGAAATGCGCGCCAAGCGCGATCAGGCTGCTCAGGCCTATGAGCTCACGGCGCGGGAACTTGCCGTGACCAAGCCGCTCATTACGTCCGGCGCGGTTTCCGAGGTGGAGTTGCTGCGCCTGGAGCGTGACACCGCCCGTTTCCGTGGCGAGCGCGACATGGCGGCGGCGCAGATCGCCCGCTCCCAGGCGGCCATCAGCGAGGCTACGCGCAAGATCGAGGAAGTGGAGCTGACCTTCCGCAATGAAGTTCGCAAGGACCTCTCAGATACCCTCGGCAAGCTCAATGCCCTCACCGAGGGCGGCGTCGGGCTGGCGGACAAGGTCAAGCACTCCGCGATTCGCTCTCCCGTCAAGGGTACCGTCAAGCGTCTGCTGGTGAACACCGTGGGCGGCGTGGTGCAGCCGGGCAAGGACGTGGTGGAAGTGGTGCCTCTGGAAGATGCCCTGGTGCTGGAGGCCAAGGTGGCGCCCAAGGATATTGCCTTTCTGCGCCCCGGCCAGAAGGCGATGGTCAAGTTCACCGCCTATGATTTCTCGGTCTATGGCGGTCTCGAAGCTACCCTCGAACATATCGGCGCCGATACCATTACCGACGAAAAAGGCAACACCTACTATCTGGTGAAGGTACGCACCTTCCAGTCTTCCCTTGGCATGAATCTCCCCATCATTCCAGGCATGGTGGCCGAGGTGGACATCATCACCGGCCAGAAGAGCATCCTCGCCTACCTGCTCAAACCTGTTCTGCGCGCCAAACAAGCCGCCTTGACCGAACGCTGATCCATGAACGCAGACGCCAAAATGGCCATACATTTTTTTCTGTCGGCCACCGGTACCCTGTTGCCCCGCTGGCGCGAAGCCTTTCCTGATGCGACGGCCGCCAATCCGGGGGGCGCATTTCCCGTCCCGGCCGGCACCGCGATGGTCTGGCTGCGTCTTGGCAAGCAGGGGTCCGTGGCGGGGCAAGTGGAAGCGGTGCGCGCTCGTATTGGCGCCCTTCCGCTGGTGATCCTCAGCAGCACCCCCAGTGATGAGGAAGCCATGGCCTGTTTTGCCGCCGCCGCACGGGGCTACTGCAACGCCCACGCCACTGCCGAGAACCTGCGGCAGGTCGCTGCGGTCGTGCTGCAAGGGGGGCTTTGGATTGGCGAATCCCTGATGCAGAGACTCCTGGTCGCCACGTCGTCAGCCACCGCCAAGCCGGTCTCTCCCGATGAGGATGCTGGTCCGGACCCGCTGGCCGTCCTGACCGAACGCGAACAAACGGTGGCCAAGGCTGTCGCCACGGGCGCCAGCAACAAGGAAATCGCCCGCCAGCTCGGCATCACCGAACGCACCATCAAGGCCCACGTCGGCGCCATTCTCGAGAAACTGAATGTGCGTGATCGCCTTCAGCTCGCCCTGCGGCTGACCCGGTCCCGACCGCGCTAACACCGCCCTTTTCCAGCATTGTCCTTTGGTCCAATTCCCTCGCGAGAGTCAGGGAGATAAAGTCACGACCATTCCCTGATTCCGTCTGGAGCAAGCACCATGGCACAAACTGGCAATGTGATCGGTAAAGTCGTTGTTCTGCAAGGAGAAGTCTCTATTAAGGGATCCGATGGCGTGATCCATGCCCTGAAGCTGGGCGACCTTGTCCATGAAGGCGAAGTCATCATCACCGGGCCGGGTGGCCGGGTCGAACTCGGATTCGATGACGGGCATACCTACTTGGTGCGGGAAAACGAAACCGTCACCCTCGACGCCTTCGTCTTTGAAGACAACGGCGACCCCACCAAGGCCGCCCTGGTCCCCCGCGTAGGCGAACTCGCCGACATCACCCGCGCCATCGCTGAAGGGAACAGCCTTGACGCTCTGCTCGAAGAAACCGCAGCAGGCCTGACGGGCGGCGGCGGTGACGATGGCCATTCTTTTGTACAGTTGGTGCGAATTTTGGAAGAAGTGCCGCCGGGACAATATGACTTCGGCTCCGGCGGTCCGGCCCAACGGTTTGAGCTGGCATCGGGAGGAATTCGGAATGATGCAGGTGGCGGATTGGGAGGAGGCGCCGCCAATGACACCCCGATGGCCACAGACGACAGCCTCACTGCCACCGAAGACACTCCGGTCATCTATACGGTAGCCCAGCTGCTGGGCAACGACACCGATGCGGACAACGACACCCTGGCGATTGCCAGCGTCACCAGCGGCAATGGCGGCACGGCGGTACTCAACGCCGACGGCACCGTCACCTTTACCCCTGACGCCAACTACCATGGTCAGGCCGGCTTCACCTACACCGTCACCGACGGTAGCCTGATCTCGAACGCCGCCACCGTAGCGATCACCGTTGGCAGCGCCGACGACCTGGTTGCCGCCGACGACAGCGCCAGCACCGTGGAAGACACCCCGGTCAGTGGCAGCGTTGCCGGAAATGACAACACCAGCTCTGGCGGCGCCCTCAGCTTTGCGGCTGCCAGCACCCCGGCCCACGGCAGCGTGGTGATGGCCGCCGACGGCAGCTACACCTACACCCCGGACGCCAACTACGTTGGTGCCGACAGCTTCACCTACACGGTCACCGACGCCGCCTCGGGCGAGAGCAAGACCCAGAGCGTAGCGATCACCGTTGGCAGCGCCGACGACCTGGTTGCCGCCGACGACAGCGCCAGCACCGTGGAAGACACCCCGGTCAGTGGCAGCGTTGCCGGAAATGACAACACCAGCTCTGGCGGCGCCCTC